>OFRY01000931.1_pt1 | contig 14806 bp, 23 predicted proteins | sample 1543171 | NCBI WGS metagenome assembly OFRY01 (sample SAMN04209240, study PRJEB22552) | human gut metagenome | biome: gut; material: feces | host: Homo sapiens | place: USA: Oklahoma | reverse complement strand
ACTCCGCTTGCGGCCTGCGGAAATATCGGGGGGGGGCTTGCATTAGAGCCTGAGCATCAGGTTCGTTCGATAGCGGACATGCAACTGCCCGACCATATCGTAAACGGCGACTTCGAATATCCGGGAGCCAACGTCCTGAGCAAGAATCGCTATGACGAGAAGGATTATAACTGGTGGGGCGTCAGCCGCAAGGACAAAATGGTCTACAACCCATCCCATGAAACTCAATGGGTCTCCCTCCCGTCGACGTTCGATTCGGACAGATTCGCCTGGGATTCCACCGAGGTCGCCGGAACCCAGAATGGGTCCTCGCAATGGCATACGAACGAGGTCGAGCTCCAGCGGGACTCGCGTACCGGCAACATGTACAGTGAACTGTGCGCATATCAGGCGAATACCAGTATTCGCCAGTACATCCGCACCACGCCCGGCGTCCTGTACAAGGTGCGGTTGAAACACGCCAGTTTAAGCCGCGATTATTTGGATAAGATGCAGGTTTTGATTGGATCGGACGGAAACGAGCAGCCGGTGAGCATGACCCGCGTCGAATCCCAGAACGGACTCGATGCTACTGGAGAGTCTACGGCATCCACGACTGTTTCAACTCATGCGTCGAACGAGATGGAGATTAAGGATGGTCAGGGCACACCTTATTCGTCACGAAACCATAACGGACAGTGGGCCACTTATGAAGGTGTTTATGTCGCCACTTCCGATGTGACGTCGTTCACATTCAAGAGCGTTGACGCGAAGGCATACAATTTAGGCAACCTGTTGGATGACATCAGTTTCGAGAAAGCCTATCCGCTGAGTTACGACATGAACGGCGGAACAGGTGGACCACAACAGAAGAATTACTGAAAAACTACTTGACGGCCGGTCTTTTCGGCGCTTTTCATCCATGGCCGTCGCGACCGGGCGAAACGGCGCGTACTTCAACCGACGTTCAGTGCCTAACGCCACCGGCCCGCAACCTCCATGCCGCCTCCGGCTTGGCGCTCCAACCGTCAAGCAGCTTCAGTTCGTCGTCGGTCAGCGGGGATTCAAGGAGCTTGACTCGCCGGTCAACGGCGCGGTGGGCGCGGGTGAGTCCCGAATCATACCCTTGGGCCAGCTCCCACATTCCTTTCCAGAACGGGGCCATGACCTGCCAGTCGGCGCGTTCCAACACGCGCAGCAGGTGGCACGCCTTGGAGTTCGACGCACATGGCATGGGGCGTAGCTCGTCGGTCGTGGCGTGGTCGAGATACCACAGGGCCTTCTCAAGATCCTCGACGCCGTTCTTAGCACGGTGGCGGAACACGTATTTGATGGCGTTGCCGCCCGCGAACGGATACAGGCGGGTCAGTTCGATGCATTCGAACGGTCCGGCCTCGTAATGGCTTGGATGATTCACATTGTCATTGCTCATGCCTATGCGTATGCGTCCCGCGACGCATGGCATATCCGCTCTCGCATTGTCGGCCGGTATGGTTCCACGCGCCGTGCCGGCCGGTCTTTTCGGCGCTTTTAATCCATGCCGTCGCGGTCGGACCAAACCGACGATGCGGCGGCATGGCATCAAACCGAAAGGCCTTACCTCTCGTATTCCTTCCGCGCGGAAAGCGTCACTATCTTGATGTTCCTTTCGCTTGCTGTAAGAGTTGTTGCCGGTCGAGCCATGAATCGCATATATATCCACCCTTAGTAATTGTCGATATCCATCCGCGGGTCATCCAAAAAAATCTCCGTACGACCCTTGTTGGGTGACGGCGGAAGAATGTCGTACACGCTGACAAGCTCGGGGACGAAGAACGTCACATCACCTATCTCGAACCCTATGCCGTCCGTAGGGAATTCGCCGCCGAGCCAAGCAGTACGACGCTCATAGCGGACAATGCTTTCAGGGGTGGCCTCCGCCAGAATGCGGTGCCACACCGACGCCTCCAACCGTCCGCCCGTATGGCTCCACGCGCACAGTTCAGAATCGTTTCTCGCACATTCAAGCAATGCCGCTTTGATGTCGAGGCAGCCGAACCGCGCATACCAATCAAGCCTTGAATCGCACATGATACCCCTCGTCCATCGCACCCACATGGCTCAGCACCAACGCCAACGCCGCGTCGAACGCGGTGCCACGGTATTGCAGTTGCCCAACGTCCGCAAGCCACCCCGAATTCGCGTCATACGGACGGTGCTCGTTGAGCCGTTCCGCCATCTCAGCATCCGACAGTCGGTCGCCGCAGTTTCGCTCAACCCAACCATCCTCGCTCGCAAACCACTCCCACGTCTCGTCGTCACACCATTCCTCGATATCGACGACACCGTTACGACGCAACGCCCCCACGCTCACATACACGACAATCTCATCCGGCGCGACCGACGCGGTAATGTCGGGCACCGCAAGCTCCGCCGCCTCCTCCGCGACGCGTTTGCTCGCCCAATACTGGGCATAGCGGACACGCCTATGCTCGCGCTCCTCGTCGGTGAGCGGTGGCGTCGGCTCGTTTTCGTTCGGGTTCATCGTCCTCTCTACCTTTCCCCGCAATCCCAACGGTCGTAGCATGTAGGGCATTCGTATTGCGCGTATTCGGGATTCCACTTGGCGTGCTCACGGCATACCAGACGCCAGCAGGCCTCACATATCTTGCCGCAGTCCGTGCAGTTGACGCGCCCGCAACAGGGGCATTTCCTCGCATGCTCCTCACATAACGGTATGCCGCAACCGCCGCAGTGGTCAGCCACGTCATCCGGCTCGTACGGACCGTGGATTGAATCTTCGCAGGTTTCGTTCGCGTTCATGATGGTTCCTTTTATTCTCTGTCTAACAGGTCGAGTCCGGCGCACACCGTCTCCCATACGGTCTTGCCGTCGAACGCGATGAGCATGCCGGATATGTGGTATTCGCTGGCGTGCGGTGCGGGCTGGCCGCAGTCCACGCCAGCACGCCAGCCGCCGTCGAACATGTCGAAGTCGTACAAATCGCCCTCGTACGATACGTCCGACGCTTTCGCATGATCAAGCCGCTGGAGTTCCTCGTCGGTGAGAGCGCGCCAGCCGTGCGTATCGTACACGCGCAGACCGTCGCGGTTGGTACGCAGTATGGTGAGTATCATCTTGTGGGCGGTCGTGTAGAATGATGCTGTTTTCATGATGTTCGTCTCCTTTTCGCCAGCTCCATGCGTCCCCCGCATCCTAGGCGATCGACTTGCTCATGAACGTGGGTCGGTATACGACCGGCACATCCGATAAGCCATGCCGGACGCGCATCTGACGTTCGCCGGATAGGAACGGTTCGACCATCGCCAGCATCGCACCCGTAGGTGAATCGCGTACCGACTCGTCCACCGTCTCCCATTCGCCGTCAACTGCCCGCCGTTGCAGAAGAAGCTGGAACCGCCAGCCATCCCGCTGTAGCGGGCATGCTCGCCACATCATTCGATAGTCCATTTTCATTAGTCGTTGTCTCCGGTGCTGTGACGCAGCATCGTCCATTCGTCGATATGGTCGGCGCACCAGCGGGTGCCTTCCACGGTCGGCTTGCCGCAGCCGGACGCACTGTAATTCCACTGGCAGGTGCCGTCGATATCCTTGTTCTGCTCGCGGTACCGCCGCTCGTCCTCACTGTCCAGAATGTGTATGGAACATGCGGTGCTGTCTCGACGGTTTTTTACCGCCTCGTATTCCGCCGCGTCTGCGGCCAGTTTTTCGGCTGCGGCCTTCACTCCGTCAAGACTGGCGTTTGCGACGTTCGTTTTCGACGCCAACACGATGGCGGCCCGCTCTTGCACCATTGTGTCGAGTCGGCGGAGGTTGATGCGCAGGTACGCTTTCTTGCGTGCAATCCAATCAGGCAGTGCCGCCGCCTGTTCGAGTTGCTGAATGTATTCATTGTCGTCCATGTCGAGGTTAGTCTTTCTCGCTCTGGTTCGGCACTTCCAGAGGCATGGAACCCGAATATCCCAACAGTTCCTCGCAATGAGCGGCGACGGCTTGCAGAGCGAACCGTTCTCCCGTCAGAAAGCCTTCATCTGACGCGTTGGGAATCTTTTCATCGATTCGGGCTACATGCTTTTCGCACCAGGCGATGACTTCTTGCAGGGTTTTGTCCTTCTGCGTGACGTTCACTGCCATCCTTTTTCCTTTCTGTCTTACTCCCGGGTTCGGGGAATGTTTTTCAACGGCACGAGTTCAACACCTGACTGTTGGGCATGCTGTTGGCAGACGCCGCCGAAGCCTTCCCCGTCGCCCTCATCCGGCCATCGGCGGATTGCCACAATGTTTTTGCCGCACGGGTACATCCAACCGTTCGAATCGACCATGGTCTGGACGCAGCCAATGTCCATGAGTTCTGTGAGATTCAGCATGATTCATCCTTTCCACAGTCGAATGCTCTGCCGTATTGAATCGCTCGGCTATCGCCTTCGGAGATTGCCCAAACGCATTCTCATTGCACTGACCGGCACATCGAACAGTTGCGCCATTATTGCCGGATCCTTGCCGGCAGACCGGAATTCCTCGACCCTTGATTCTGGCATGAGAATCGCTCCTGCGAACTCGTCGGCAAAGAACTCGTGCGGGAAGTAATCCTTCTCCCCGCGCCCGTACATGCGGCCCTCTCCGAACCCGTATTCGTCATCCTTGGCTATGACCGTGCGTTCTATGAAATGGCCGAGTTCATGCGCGAGAATGAAACGCTGGCGCACACCCGGCTCCTCTTTGTCGATGAATGCCTTCGCGTCCCTCTCTGAGGCTCGTTTCACTATCATGCCGGATAAATCATCCGGCATGACGCACTTATACGTTGTGACACCGCACGCCCTGCATATTTGTTCGACATTCACCGGAATCCGCTGGTCCCAGCTCCTGTCCAATACCTTCCTTGCGGCTTCGCGCGCCTGCTCCCATACCAATTGAGCCATGCCAAAAACCTCACTACACACGTTTTACGTGCGACGCGAATTCCAACGCCTTCTCGCCCTTGTCGGTCAGCGCGTCGAACACTTGGTCGATGTAGTATCTGCGTTCCAGCACGCCCAGCTCCCGTAGCCGCTGTGATTCCTCCGCCGGTTCGACCACTCCATACGGTTTAAGTTCTTTCAGGATTGCGGTGTCCCGCCCGTCCAGCAGGGGCGGGTCGTCGGGTTCCAGCAACGCTTTCAGACGGTTGGCCTTGTCCTCCATGCCGGATACGACTGCAGCCAGCGACTCCGGCATAGGCGTATCCGCGCCGTCGCACAGGTCATCCCACCGTTTGCGCATGTCTTTCGCCCTGTCGAGGCATGCGTCCGCCGTGAGGGTGATTATCCGCACGCGGAACTCGTCGAAGTCGCAGACTCCTTTATGACGGTCGTAATCCCACCAGACGAAGGTGCCATCCGGACGAATCGAGCAGGCGAGGAACACGTACACCTTGTTAGGGTTGCGGATGTCCGCTACGTAGTCGGAGCATTCCGGTTCGACCAGAGCGAACTCCACGCCTTTCCTGCCCAGTCGGTCCAATAGGTCGCGGACGGATTGCAGCGTCTTCTCGATGTTCAACATTGTTCACTCCTTGTCCAGCCGGTGCACGTCGGATAGCATGTGCGATGCGGCATGACGGCGCGTCTCATACGGGGTGCCGAGTTCCTCGCCCAGCAGCCACCCTTCGAACACGGACACCGGGTCATGTCCGGAGTATTTGTTGCAGGATTCGCACACATGCATGTAGTGTTCGGACATGTCTTCCACATCCTTCGCCTCCTGTTCGTCGCCAAGCGTGTTCCGGCACCATTCGGCGGTCTTGTCGAACCGTTCCTTCAGTCGTATGAGCCGGTCGGTGCGTGGCATGGGCGCGGCCAGCAGTCTGGCCAGTTCGTCCAACGCCTGTTCCTCACCCATGTCGGACGTATTGAGGACGGTTTCATCTTCGACAAGCTCGTACCGCGTGCGGACGATGCGGATGGTGTCGCTGTCGGGAATGTTGACGGTAATCTCGTATCCCGCTCGGGGGTCAAACGCGGTGACGCGTCCGAATTGGCGGTCGTTGTACACATGCCAGTCCGGCAGTGTGCGGGTGACGGTGTTGAGGATGTCGCGTGTTTTCATTTCGTCAGTTCCATTCCTTCGGCGCGACGACAATCCAGCCGTTTGACAGCGGGTATACGTCGCAGGGTTCGTTTGAGTCCAAATCGTCGTCCAACGGGTTCCAGTCTTCGAGACCGTCGTGGGCGATTTCGTCGTTGAGCGCCCCACTGTGGATGCGTTCGGTTTCGACGTGGACGTCCTCCGGTTGGAGGAAGACAAACGAGAACGGTTCGAGCATTGGTTCGAAAAGATACGGCAGTCCGTTCTTGTCGCCCCAGTTGGCGACCACGTTCATGTGTCGTCCGTCATCCATTTCCACGAGGATGATTCCCGATTCCTGTCCGGTGATGTCGTGCAGGTTGATGGTCATGTTGGCTCCTTTCAATCCTCACGCCAGTCCATGCGTCCCGCCGTCGGTTCCGGCCGGCGAAAGCCGGGCCGCTCCGCGCTTGGCGCGCTATTCGGCGTATCCGCTCCACTCCCGCCAATGCTCGACCGCGTCGATTATCCGGCCGTAGGCCAGTTCGGCCGCCTCGTCAGATTCCAAGTCGGGATCCACGGGAGGTTCCACCGTTTTCACGACGCCGTTCGTGGCGGTCAGTTCGACGGTCCACGCCGTCCATATCCTGCCCTGGCTGGAAACCCATACCTCAACGTCGTCCACCGTGAGCAGCCGGATACGCCCGTCGACTTCCCGGCATTCGCTGATGTCATGCTCGCGATCCGCGTCGAGCAGTTCGTACAGGCGTTTTCACGCGTCCATTTCGGCGCGTTTCATGGGCGGGTACGGTCCGACCTCGTATTCGAGGCGGGCGGTGACTGTGAAGTTCCAGCCGCATTCGTCGCATCGGAAACGGCGGGTCTCGCCGTCTTGCATCATCCATTCATCCAGGTTGGAGTCGATTTCGGCATTGCAGTTCGGACAACGCAGTTCGCCGTTTTTAACCATGTTCGGTTCCTTCCGTCAGTCTTACGATCGACCGGTTTCATGCGTCCCCGACAAGAGCTTTGCGTACACGGCGTTCCACGGTCCGATGACGCGTTCGAAGGGTTGTAAATGCTGTATGGGTGGTTCCGGCGCGCCGACCGGCGCGTGCCCGTTCTCGTACAGGTCGCGGGCGGATATGGACCGCCATGACGCGTCCAACGGTTTCAGCTCCAAGTCGAGCAGGGCGAGCCACATGGCGGCCGCATCCGGTTCGCTCATGTCATGCCTGAACGCGCAGGACATGAAGACGCGCAGATCCGTGTCCGATCCGTCGAGACCCGCAGTCGTGTCCGGCACGGCTGTTTCCAACGCGCGTAGAGCACGCCGCCAGCATGGCAGGTCGATGGGATCGAGCATGGTCGCCGGCACGTCCACGATGCGGCGCAGTTCCATGTTCGTGTCCGATGCGAACCGGCCGGCGTTGCCTGTGAGTATGTCCGAAATGCAACCGGTCACGTAGGTGCGCCGTCCGACCGCGTACCTGGCGGCCGACACGGCCAGCGCATTGCGGGCGCTGTCATCCATATCGAGAATCAATGGTCCTCCCCCGTTTGCGAGAATCGTTCGACATTCGCCTGTATGCGTCCGCTTCGCGGCAGGGGCTTAAATTAACGACTCCGCCAGTATCCCCTGACGTCATAGCCGTTCCTAGTGTGGGGGCTCACCCACACGGCACCCGCATCGGAGCCGTATCCGTTAGAAACGGCGGCCACGCTTCGCGCCAGTTCGGGCGCGTCATGTGTCGGCTCGATGGATTCGTTGACTTTGGTCAGAGCTTTTGCCATGGCATCGCGCTGGGCTTCGGGGACCATAGACACAATCTCGTCCATATGGTCCAAGACAAGTCCAGCCATGTTTCGGGCGATGGCCACGACTTTGTCCTCGTCCAGTCCGGAGTCAGCGGCGAGGACAGCCCAGTCGGACGGCTTCACCCATTCGGCGAACTCCTTGTCATTGATCCTCATGGCGAGGTCCTGATCTATTCCAACCCAGGTGCGCGTGGCGCTCACGTCGTACATGGGCGAGAACCGAATGCCGTCGGACTCCAGCATGAGCGAGTAGTTCTTGCCATGGGAGTCACTGTCCGCGGAGGACACGTTGAACGCAAGCCGGCGGACGAACTCGTACCCCAGCCCGTCGGTAGGGTCGAAACGATGCAGGAATCGGATGCAGGAGACCGCGTCGATGTCGTACTTTCCGTCCGGCATGCACCCCATTGCCTGGGCTATGTCCTCGCAATGCAGACGGCGGACCCGCCCATTCTCCACCTTGCGGTCGAAACGCTCCACAATATAGGCGGAGACCCCTGTCCTCGGCTCGATCATGCCATGCGGGGCCGCCTGAAGCCCACACAATTCCCCTAGTTTCATGACGGCGTTCTCCACATGGTCACTGCCCGAACAGTCCGCGACGGCCGGTTTGATGATGTGGGTGGAGGGAATGGCGATGTTGGGCCACAGCCAGGTTCCGTTGTGGTTGGCGAGAGTGAATTTCGGCTGCCCTCCGGCGAGGGAGAAGCGGCAATGTTCGGTGCGGGCAAACCACGCGGAGCCCGCGGCGCGGGTCTGTATTATCTGGGCCGCCAGCTCATCGTCATCCAGGGGACGTACCTCGCCTTGGACCGATGGCTCCTCGGCCGATGGCGTGAAAACCAGTCCGCCCGTGACATCCACGCCGGCGAGCAGATCGAAAGTGTCCACAGAGTCCACGCCCAGCCTGTCGGCCATACGCCAACGCGCCTTCCGCGACTCGGGCAGGAGGTTTTCCAAAAACGCCTTCGGCGCGATGGCGGACGTGTCTCCCGTCCGCGGCAGGCTCAGGCTGATGGGGATACCCTCCGCATTGTCATACCTGAATCGAATCGGCGAACCCTCGTCCCGTTGCAGAAAGACGCCGATATGGATCGAGTCCGACCAGACGTGTAGCTCCCTCATGACCGAACCGCCAAGTATTCCGTCGGGAGAGCGGAGCCATGAAGATCCAAGGCGTCCAGCGTCTTCATGGCCTTGTCCAATGAAACGGGTCGTCCGCCGCGCATCGCCTCGAGTGTCGGGCGAAGATCATCAGGCACACGGTTTGCACCGACCTCCGCCACTCGGGCGTTGACGAATCTGGCGACGTCGGACACGGTGCGCATCTCCCGCAGTCCGCAGGTTCGCGGTTTACGGGAGAAGTGGATGCCATCGATGTCATCGGACAGTCCGCTGAATTTGCCGAATTCCAACATTCCAACCCCTTTCGTCATGCTTTGTAGTCCATTGTACGGCCAAAGCCGCATGTTCGCCTTATGTGACCGCCTCCAGCTCCTCCAACAGCGGTCTCCATTCGTCGACGGCGACCTTTTCGTCAGACGTTTCGCACAGTCATCCGGTCTTGTCGGCCAGCTCATCGGGCATGCCGAGCGGGCGGCGAGCGTCATGATGGAGCATGGCCCAATCGTACGCCTCCTCCTCCCGTCTGGCCGACTCATAATCGCTCATCACCGCCGCCCTTCGCGGCTGTTGACCGACCCATGCGTCCCCGCTATAATCGGAGGCGGGTTCCGTTTTTTCGCGTCGGGTAATGCTTCTTTAGGCGCGGAGGCGGGACTTTTTCGTTCCGCCCTTTGGTGTGGTGGTTTTGCGAGGGCGCAGGACGGGTCTTGGCGGTCCAAAGGAATGGGGTCGCTCGCCGTGCTTCGCGTCGCCGGCTCCGCGGCCAGCCAGAAGAAAAGCCGCGCGTGGCCGCGTTGACGCCCTCGCAAACGCTCCTATGCGTCCCACATCAGACGAGGATGCCGACCGCGATGAGCGCGACGGCCGCCGAAACACCCGTTGTAGATGACTTTGTTTTAGCTTGTCGCTAGAGCGAAGTCATCTGCATGGCCTCGTTGCCGAGACCAGCTCCAAGCCTCACACGGCTCGCGCCGCCGCTTGGTTCGCGTTTCGCCGGATGCCGCGTTGCCCGACGCGATGCGTTGGCCCGTCTTCCGCTTCCTCCACGCGCGTTTAACGCCTCCGGGGCACTCCCGGCGACTTGGATGTTGATGGCCGCGTTCACATCACGGTCAATGGCAAGCCCGCACTCCTCGCAATGGTAGACGCGCTCGGACAAGGACAGTTTGGTTTTCACCATCCCACAGTTCGAGCAGGTCTTCGAGCTTGGATACCAGCGGTCGATGACATGGAGCCTCGTGCCGGTGCGTGCGGCCTTATAAGTTAGTTGACGGCGAAATTCATAGAACGAGACGTCCTGAACCGATTGGGCGAGCCTGTGGTTTCCCACCATGCCCGCCACGTTCAAGTCCTCGATGCTGATGTCCGCGTAGGCATGGGCGAGCATGGCGGTGGTCTTGTTGAGCGCGTCCGAACGCAGGTTCGCCACCCGTGCGCATAGTCGGGCGACCTGCGCTCTCGCCTTGCGGCGGCGGTTGGAACCCTTCTGCTTGCGGCTCAGATTCCGTTGGGCTTTCTTCAGCCGTCTGAGGTTCGACTTGAGCGCGTGCGGGTTGTGTATCACGGTGCCGTCCGACAATGTGGCGAGTTCCTTCACGCCCAAGTCGATGCCGACGCTCCCGCCTTTCGGCGGCGATGGAATCGGCAGGTCGGCGCGTTCGACGGTCAGGCTGGCCTGCCAGCGTCCACCACGCTTGGATACGCTCATGCGCAGCACCTTCGCGCCGTCCACTCGCTTGGACACGTTCTCCATGCAGTGCACGCGGCCTATCCTCGGGAGCCGCAGCGCATGAGGGTCACGGTCAATGAGACCAAACGACCCCGTCGTGTACGCGAATCCGGGAACCGCCTTGTCCTTGGATTTGAAGCGCGGGAATCCCATCCTGCGGCCTTTCCGCCGCCCTTTGCGGGACTTGGAGAAGTTCTTCAGGGCGTCGGCCAATGATTCGAGGCCGCTGTTGTATGCCTCCTTGCTGTTCTCCGGCCACCATGTTTCTCCCGTGATCTCGTCCACGGCGAGTGTGTTCTTGGCTTGGTTCCACCACCTGCGCAGGGCGTAGTACGACCATTCGGGTTTATCGCCGCGTTCGAGCATGTCCTTGACATGAGCGAGTCCCGCGTTGTAGGCGAACCGCGCCGCACCAGCATGGGACTCCAAGAGTCGTTCCTGCCGTGGCGTCGGGTCAAGCGCCACCCTGACCGCCTCAAGCATCGCGTGCCGCCTTCAACGCCGCGTCCGTCTTGCGCTTGGCTGCGCGACGCCCGTACAGCCGGGCGCAGAACGAGGTCAGCACTTCGGTCATGTCATGCACCAAATCTTCATCCAGCTCCGTGTCATCCACCACGATGATCCGGCGTCCCTGCGCCTTCAACGCGCTCTCCACCAGCCCCGCGTTCATGCGGGCGAGCCGGTCGCGATGCTCCACGATTATCGTGCCGACGGTCGGGTCGGACAATAGCCGGTTGAGCTTGCGTCGCCTGTCGTTCATGCCGGAACCCGTCTCCGTGACCACCTCGGGCTTCTCGACGCCCATGCTAAGAGCGAACGCTTTCAACCGGTCGGCCTGACGTTGCAGGTCGTTCTTTTGGTCGCCGCTGGACACTCGCGCATAGCAGACGGTGCGGGGTTCCATGCTTTTCGATTGCGGCATGGTCTCGTATTTCGGGTCGTGGATGAGCCACATGCCGGTCGGCGTCTGTTCCACAGGAACGGGCATGGTGCCCTGACGGCACCATTTCCACACGGTCTGCGGATGCAATCCTTCCAGTCTGGCCCATTCCTTTACCAACATGAGATTTATTATAACATAGGATTACTTAAGAAAACAAAATAGTTCGGTAACAGGCAACAACCCCCGAATGGCGGGGTTGTGGACGGTCCTCACGGGACATTCCACTTCTCGATGGTTTCCAACAGGCGTGGCAGTCCGAAATCCCAATAGGTTTCGGACTTCACTTCGCCGCCGTGGGTCAGGTATTCGATGGTCAACGTTTCGGGATCGGGCCCGCAGGTGTCACAGGCGGCTTCGACGAACGGACTGTATTCGTAGCCGATGGCGCACAACGGCATGTCCTGCGACCCGTCGAACAGTTCGGGGCTCTCCTCCCGCAGGACCGGCCAAAGTAGCCGGCAGGTGGGTGAGAGGTTCGCCAACGCCTTCATGCAGGCGCAGCCGACCGCGCGGGCGACGGTCTGCGAGTCATCGGTCGTGAGCGGGTGGTTTCCGGTGGCCTGCGGGACTCCCTGCCGGTACAGCTTCCAGCCGACGTAGCCATTCCGGGGGTCAACCACGGCGTGCGAGCCGTCGAACAGACCTGAGAAGCGGATGTGGACCGCGTCTTTGATCACGTCCGCTTCTTTGACGTAAGGCAGATATCTGAACTCGTTCGCAAGAGCATTAGGTGCCATGACCCTATCGGTAGTGTCGAGGTTTTTGACGTGTTGGGTTTTCTTGTTTTTGTCGAGGAGTTTCATGACGTTTCCCCCTTTTTCTATATGCGTTCATCCCACTCATACGTCCCCACGCATAGCCTTCTCGCATGAATGATCCGTTCCGCATCATTGCGGAAATCCGCCAGCGGTCGGCCGGCAATCCGACGGTCCGTCTGACCGGTCTCATGGTCACGGCCATTGGCATCACGCTGGCCGCGTTGAAGGCCGCCGTATGGATGCCGATGCTTCTCGTCGGCCTGCTTATGCTGGCATTATCGCCACCATCGGGGTTTTTCCGCGCGGCCGGCCTGCTGGTCACGGGCGTCGCCCTGTTTGCCTGCATGACGCGCGCCGTCTACGCGACGCCCGTACTGGCGGTCGGACTATCGCTCATCTGGCTCAGCCGGCTTCAATAAGTCTCAGCGTGCCCATTGGCCGCCATAGCCGGCCTCACGCAAGCGAAATGCCGCTCCGTCCTTTCCGAAACGAGCGGCACTTCGCTCTCCCCCAGCGTATATTCAGCGTCTTTTGGGAAACGTTTAGGCATTCTGAAAGTGAACGATAATGCCCGCATTGTCCGACGACCATTCCCACATGGACACCCAATCGCTATCCGCTAGATTATGCAATCCAACCAACTGCTCGTCTATAAGCGGGCAATCGGGCAGATCATACTGATGCCATTCGCCGTCAGGCACTCGGAAGCGATGCTCAAGCCCCTCGCGTAGGCGTTCGACATCCACGCCATCCGGGAACGGAATGAACACCGATTCCTTCCCATCCGACTGTCGTTTCGCCACTTCAACCCCCATGCGGACGTTGTCTGCGAAAAAACCGCTGATATTGCCGGCGATCGCAGCCTTACGGTCGGTCGTCAACGCACGCCACGGCAATCCTGGCGGCACGTCCGGCAGAATGACGGTCGGTCGGTCGTGGACGGACTCGTAACCGGGCACGTACAGAAACAGCGCATTCTTCTCACAACTGACTTCGACGCCCTGCCGCTTCCACTCGTCGAACAGGGGTTTGACCGCGTATTCGGGTTCCAATCCATGTCGCAGAAATTCAGCCTCCGTATTCAGGTCGTGATGGTTGGCCCATACTTTCACATCCAAAGCACCGACGTTCAAGACGCTCACATATCCAACCGACTCCAACAGGTCGTCGATTCGTCGATGACATTCCGCATCACCCAACAGCAGGCCAAGTTTTACGGATGCCATGATGGTGGTGTCCACCAAACTGTTGTCCCTGCGGCGATTGTAACGTTCAGCCAAAGTGCTCATAACAGACTCCTTCTTAGCGGACAATGTGCTCACCTCACCCATGCGTCCCCTCAAAGCGCATAGTTGTTCAAGCCCTGTCCGATTTGCGGCGAGGAACCGGATGTCAGCCTAGGGTGGAGCAAGAAGGAGCTCATCATCGGGTACGACCATTGGAATACCTGGAAGTGCCCGTTCCTCAAGGACTATGACAAGACCATCACCGTTACGGCCGGATACGACCAGAAGACCTTCGCTCTTCAGATTTCGCATGAGTCTGACCTATGCCAAGCGTTCCGGCAGTTCCATCCATTTCGGCGCGCCCGGTGTGAGCGAGCCGTCCTCGTCGATGTGGGCGAGCGTCGGGCCGGTCAGCCTGCTCGCAAGCCACCCAATAGGCCGGCGTTTGAATTCGGGTTTTTCCGACAGGCGGCCGATGTAGTCGGCGATGGCGCGCGCATGCGCCTCCGTTCGCGCGCACACCTCCAACCGGAAGCCGCCACGCCAAGAAACGGACGGGTGGCGCGATGTGGCAGGCCGTGTTTCGTACGGATCGGAACAGTCCGCAACCTCGTACGAATCGGCGTCAAAGTCAAACTTCACGCAGACGCGATGCCAGACGGTTCTGGCCGTTCTGACGGGCATGGCCGCGCCGGCCGCGCCGCCATGTTCCGCCGCGTACAGTCCGGCGGCCTTCTCGTTGGCGAACAGTCGGATCGTGCCATGTCCGTCCGTGACGGGCCAGACCTCGACGGTCGTCTGCGGATAAGTGTGTTCCATGAATCCTCCGTTCCTTCGCGGCTATATGGATTCATGCGTCCCGTTGGGAGAACGGCTTGCCACTGCCGTACGCCGGCCAGCCGTGCGTACAACGCCCGCGAGGCCGAATTCCAACGCATCCTCCCTTACATGTCCCGTACGGCCGCGTCGGCCAGAGCCTTGATCATGTCCGACGCGCGCTCCATCGGCGCGCTGCCGGTTCGGGTTTTTCCGCCACGCCCGCCCTTGTGTATGAGGGGGACGAGCGTGGGACTCGATACGGTGATGCCGCATCATTATCGCTCCTTTGTGTTGTCGTAGAAGACCAGGCTTTTCCATCCGCTCGCAAGCCGCCAATGTTCGCCCGGCAGTCGCATGAGCAACG
>OFRY01000902.1_pt1 | contig 15149 bp, 16 predicted proteins | sample 1543171 | NCBI WGS metagenome assembly OFRY01 (sample SAMN04209240, study PRJEB22552) | human gut metagenome | biome: gut; material: feces | host: Homo sapiens | place: USA: Oklahoma | reverse complement strand
TAAAAATAAAATCTCCTTCCCTTTTAAGCAGATTTAATAGTTTATATATTAGATTTGTTATTATTCTTTAAGCTGCATAACGAATATATTCATACTCTATCATTTGGTCTGATGCATCATAATAAGTTCCAGCTGTCATATTAATGTCGGCATGCCCCATTAATATCGCAACATTCTGCAATGGCATCCCTCTCATTATGAGGTTTGTGCATAATGTTCGTCTAAATTTGTGCGGATGTGCATACACATTGCACATTCTTCCAAGGTCTCTTACTACTCGTTCAATTCCATCCTTTTGCAATCGATCATAAGGGAATCTCTTAGATGTAAACAGAGCAACATTATTATCTTGCCTTGTTTCTAAGTATCTGTTGAGATAAATCATAGCGGTATCTGAAATGAATACCGTCCTCTCTTTATCTCCTTTCCCTACAATTCGTACTTTCTTTCTCAAAAAATCTACGTCGTTCAAACTTATATTACTTAGCTCCGACACACGACATCCTGTACATGCTAACATCTCTATCAACGCCCGATCACGAATATCCGTACATGCTATACGCATACGTTCCATTTCATCAGCTGTAAACGCATTCTTCTTTTTCTTTGTTACTTTGATTTTCTTAATTTTTCGAGTTGGATCTTTGTCAATGTACTCCTCATCAGCCAGCCAACTAAAAAACGAGGATATTGCTGATCGCTTATTGTTTAATGATAAATTCGATATGCATCTGCTTTGCTTATACGCATATAGAAATCCCCTAATATCGGTTGCATCTATGTCTTTTGCTTCTTTTGCAGTGAAATAATCTACAAACTGTGTTAGATGTAAATTATACTGTTCAATCGTTCTGTTGGATTTATTTTCTACAATCAGCGTCGCAAGGAACGTATCTTTTAGCTTCCTTAAACTGTCATTGTATTCCGTCAATTCCGTCGATTCTTTCTTAATCTGTACATCTCGGAACTCTTCTACCAACACATTTTCAAGATAATCTAGCTCTTTTTTCTTGATCCTATTGCCCATTTTTATTAGTACATTACTTATAATTCTGTCACGCATAATACTTTCTCCTTTGTGTGTTTGTTATACGTGAATTATATTCCATTACGCTGCGGAGTGTATCCATAACTCCGCAGCTAAATTCTGATTACGATACAATCATAGTAGGAACATCTGTTTCGACAACAAGTCAAACAATTAATCATTATGGTGATCGAAAACTAAGTGATTACAAATTTATTGTGTTTGCGTTCGGTGCTAGTGATGATGATATTCGCAGTATTGTAACTGTTCCAAGGGTTATCTTCGAAAAAATAGGAAAATCCTATAGCTTCGTGGCTCATGGTTCGAATGACAGCACGATATCTGCAGTATCGTTTACATATGCAAGCGATACTGCTACAACTGTAAAACTGTCTGCTGATCATGGCGTTAAATACATAAGAGTTTTTGGGATTAAATAAAATTTCATATAATTTAACTAAATTGTATAAAATACCTAGGAACTGTAAACATAGCAATGACTATACTGGTAGACGTACTGTCTTTGCATCGCACATTTATCTGTCCGTTTCTGACGTTTATGTAGCCGGTATTTCCGTATGGAGTCCAGCTTCCGTCAATGATTTCGCAAGGAGCGAAAACTTCATTTTTTAAAGTGATACCATTAGGTAAATCTAATAAAGTTTGAGTTGTATTTCCACCTGTCAAACTTTTGCTTTTTCTGATATAAAACATAGCACACTGGCTATTTATTTCTATGCTGATTCCATCAGTAGAATAAGTTTTGTATTCTTTATCAGAATTTAGCTGCGTAATAGCATTCTGTGCATTCGTCATGTCAGTCTGATTTGCTGGCGTATAACCAATGGCTGTCGTTACATTACCTTTGGTTAATTCTCCACGGATTGTAGCACTGCTTTTATTCTCCACATTGACTAATCCAACTTGGCTTTTAGTAACTCCGTGGGGATTACTTTTATTCGCAAGATGATTAATCAGAGTTGTAATTGCAAGTTTAATCTTTGCAAATGCAATAGATATTTTCTCGCCACTTGATAAAGTCACAAGAGTTGTTGCATCTGAATATGTCGGTGTCTGATCATTTGTCGCTACGTTCGGAACGTTCCCTAAACCTACTTGCGACTTAGTAACACTATGAGGGTTGCTCTTGTTTCCTGTATGCGTATTTAACGCTGTCTGCATAGTTTCAAATGTAACGTACCCTTCTGGATCAACCGTTGCTGTCATTGTTACATCATTATTAAGCTTGATGTAAAAATTATGTACTAACGACCATGACGGCATAGCCGATTCTGCCGGAACTTCTTTCCCTGTTGTACTTTGAGAAATCGCAAACAACACTTCACTTCCGGTTGATCCTTTTGCATAAATTCCAAGCTGTGTCATGCTGTATCCGGCAGATAAACCAGCGTTTGAAAACAATACTCCTATCTTAATTGTTTCGTTTGTTTTTGTCACGCCCTGTACTGTTCCAGACTGCTTAATTGATGATACCGCCGTCTGACTTTTCAAAGCACTAACGTCAACTTTACCAGCACCAGACTTGATCGCTGTTACTGTTATTGTTCCTCCGCTTAAGGCATTCTTTAATAATTCAATACCTGCATTTGTAATTACTGTATTTTCCCACATGATTTTATACCTCACTAACGATCGAAGAAGAATATTCACAAGATCCTGAAACAATCGCATAATTCAATGCCGTTTCTGATTCCATAACATCTGAGATACGGATATCACACAATAAATGTGCTGGCTTCAATTTATCAATTCTTCTTACTACTTCATCATAATTATTTACTACGCCATAAAGATTGACCTGAAATGTATTTTTTGCTGTATTTTCTATGAGCTTTGTTTCTACACCGCTCAAAGCTTCTATGATCTTTTCAAACCTTTTAGGATTCAAAGGCCTTTTTATCCTCATTTGCAAAATCTGTGTTCTTCTCTGCTCAATCGTCTGATCTGGAAGCGGCGTTATTCCGTATTCTTTTTCCCAAATAGGGAGCCCCCATGTAGCACGATCAACAAATATCTGATCAAATATATCTTCACATATTGTTTTTACGTCATCTATCTCAAGTCCGATCACTTGGAACAGCCAAAGTCCGATTCTTGATTTCCCATAAATCGGCGATACATAGTCAATCATTTGTTTTGCACTTTCACTCGTCAGGATTTGCTCCATAAGGTCTGTTTTATACCACATAGTATCATCCCTCCGTTATTGTTACTATTCCTAAAACCGGCATTTGTCCAGATTCAAGGTCTACATTTTTTGACACTCCATTGATTTGTACACTGTCATAATCATAGATACCTGATACAGATCCAAGGATACTGTTGATCGCTGATATTCTAACCGCACTATCATTCGATGAAACATTTAACAAATATGACTGAAGTGCAGCTTTCAAATCATTCTGCACATCGCCAATTTCTGCTTCTCTCAAATAAACCACAGCTGATATGTTAACTACTACTGTTTCAGGAGCCGTTATCTCTAATACAGCATTGGGCGGTGCTAAGCGATCTGATTCACTATCTGGACGCATAATATAATCATACACAGCATCTTGAATCTGCTTCGATGCTGGTACTCCGTTCTGATCCATTAAGATGATCTTGATTATTCCAGAGTCATCTTTTGCTGGTATCACAGTAACTGCACCAACACCGGGAACTGACAATGCCCATCGTTTATAGTCTGCCACATTCCCAACATAGGAAATGTCATGGCTTCGATCATACTCAACAATTCGTTCTCTTAAAGTATCATCGTCCTCTTCATCCAAACCGCCTGTAACAGCTTCCTCATTTGTAACAGAGATTATTTCATCGAGCAGTTCTCCTGTCTCATCTCCAGTATGTAATACGATCGTATTTACTCCAACATTGCTTGCAGATCCTCCTTCTGCTGCCTCAATTGGAATCTTTGCATTTCCAAGAGAATCGACCGTAACTTCCTCTGTTGTTACAAAATCTATCGTATTTCCTTCGTCATCTGCTTCTGTAGAAAAACCATATCCTAAAGGAATAACAAGACCGGCTTTTGCTGTAACAGTCACATATCCTGTTGCATTTACCGATTCTCTTCGTACAAGACCTCTTCCATCAGCGTGGTAATCCAATAGGTAAGATTCTTCACAGGTTACCGGCGAAAGACTTTTCAATACTTCCACAAGCACATATTCTTTTAGCTCTGCTATCTCAATCGCTGTCGGACGTGTAAAATCCCAAGGAAAACCGCCTTCGGATTTATCAATATCTTCTGGAAGATTGCTAAGCATCTTTTCATGGATTTCCTCTTCACTCGAATTATTCAAGAAATCTGGCAATTCTAGTTCTTCTGCTTCCAATGCCATTTTTAGACCACCTCACTTTCAAATTGTGTCTGTATTTCTATATCTCCATCAATACCCTGCACCTGTACTGTTACAAGACAATGTTCTGCTTCCCATTGAAACATAATATTCCCAACGTACAAAGTTCTTTCGGACGGATCAGCCATCAATGCTTCTTCGATTTCTCTTTGTAAAATGCTTTCTGCCTCTTCACGGCTATCCGCTTGCAAGGCACTTTCATAGTCAATCCCAATGTCGGTGGAATATCCTTCATGAGCGTATCTTTGTGTCATGATCGTTTTGTAACACCATTGCACCCACGCCTCGAACCCAGATGCCTCTTTTAATTTTCCATCGTGAAGCGTAACAAAGTCTCCAGTATCAAAATCAAAAAAGATGCTGGGTTTATAACCTGCATCTTCCTCTTCTTCTGTATTTTCTTCCTCAGTTCCTTCATTCTCTTCATCTTCAAAATATTCTTCTTCATTTTCATATTCCTCTGGGAAAAGATTATCCGGCATCTTCTTCATCTCCTTCCACTTTACCGATCACAACGATTTCCTCTGCATCTGTCCAGATCAGTAATACTCGATCGCCATCACTTACTTTTGCATCAGATAACATCAAAAAATCGTCATCAGGTTCTGCACTTTCTGGATAAGAGTCAGGAAGAATCCCTCCGTCTTTCATAGTTCCAAGTTCTGCAACAACATCCGCTGCACTTTGGTTTCCTTTAGAAATCTGTTCGATTGCCCGGATAAAATTTTTTCTTCCATTTCTCTGCATAAAACTCTCCTTTAGTAAAAAACAACGTCCATCGTACCAGCAACACAATCATGCGTAATACTTTTTACTGTTTTATTTCCTTTCAGTCCAGCGGTACCACATCCAACATAAACGGTGTCTCCACGTTTGATCTTCGGATTGCTAATCGCCGTTACTATGTATTCATACTTAACCTTTGCACTGCTCTTCAATTTCTTTTGTGCTTGTTTCTTTATTTTCGAAAGTTTCTCTTTCTTGTCTTTGTCCATAATTTCTTGGATCGTTCCAAACTTCGATGTATTCTTAGACATTGATGCAAGTTTAGGAATTGACTTTTTCTTTGCTTCTCCGTAGATCTTTATCTTTGTAACGATATCATCCATTGTTACTTTAACCTCTATGGATATTACATTCTTTCCTTCCTCAATCTTATAAATCGTTGTATTAGTATTGGCATACTTGACAATCACTGTAGTTCCTTCAATCGTAAAAATATATCGGCTGGAAAGTTTGCTTTTCGCCTTGTTCAGCACATATACGATCATATCTCCAATATTCTTCTGTACTGGTTTGATCCTTTTATTTTTGATTGATCCGTAACTGTATTTCAGTTTCAACTTCCATGCCGTACAGATTCTTTTTACAATCTCTTTTGTGCTTAGCCCCTTTTTGTAATAAAAATAATCTTGAGATTTCATCATATAGATCAAGTAATCATAGGCTGTAAATGTTACTTTTTTTTCTGTATCGGTAACCCTGTCTCTATCCCAGATCACACCTCGAAACACTTCAAAATCTCCATGGCCAACATTCGCATATATGTATAATCGGTCTGATGGTTGAATCAATGTCGCAAGTGTTACACCATTTTTCGCAGCGTTCATTACTGTTAAGCTGACCTCTTTTGCCAGCGAATCAGGATCATCAGACATTGTCAGGTCCTGTATAACTTTCGATTTGTATAGATCGTATTCTTGCCCCGAAGCCGTCTTTACAACTGCTTTATACCGCGGATTTCCTAAACTTGGCATATCTTCCTATCCTCCTATCATTTTTAACAGTGTTTTATAATCAGCAACACCAGTTACTGTTAATTTGTGCTTACGTTGGTAAGTTTTAATCGCTGTTACTGTCTTAGATCCGCAAGCACCATCCTGTTTGACTCCCACCATTTTCTGGACAAATTTTACGACCTGTCCTTTTCTTCCGGTTCGAATCGTGATCTTTTTCATGGCTGATTTCATCGAAGATGTCAGCTTTTTATCAACTTTCAGCTTCGAGTAGCCATCTTTATTCATTGCTTTCTTTAATTCCTCAACCTTGGAATTAGAAACTGATTTACTGCTTTGAACAGGAATCACAAGCACCTGTCCTTTATAGATCGTATATTTGCTGATCTTTTTCTTTGGATGTTTCTTACGTTCCTTTTTATTCCTAGAATCAATCAGTTTCTTATTTGCATTATAAATAACCTTGTATTTTTTACTGGACCCAAGATATTTTTTTGCAAGTTTCCGTAATGTTTGTCCTTTCTTTACTTTGACCTTTTTCTTTGTGGTTTTGGTACTTCTTTTCGTTGAGAAAACACTTATTTTTTCGTAGTCGATAAATCTTACCGTGTAGTAATAATCATTCAGGCTTTTGACCGTAGAATCGTATTCTGAAACACGCATATCAACATTGATCTTCGTTCCTGTAATACAGACATTTACCACTTTCCCATACTTAGCCCAGTATTTCATCAGTGCATCTAAGGTTGCTGGATCAGTCCACTTACGAACAAATTTCATACCTTTTCTTGCTTCTCCGGGAAAAAAACATTCCCAGCTTAGTTCTGAAAGATTTTTACCATTCGGAACACTGACCTGACCTAATTTATAGATATCATATTCTGCAAACTTACCTTCGATTGATGATTCAATTTCTTCAGGAATGATCGGAATTTGTATCTTCTGATCATTCCCTTTTGAATTTTTTCCAGTAATATATATGTCCATTTACATTACCTCCGCTGTTCTGTTACTTGCCGTTGATCCGATTGCATCTGCGATTGCCTGCATAATAGCATCTGCGATCTCTCCTTTAGAGTTTTTGATAGCATCAACTATGCCGTCATTTCCAGATGCATTGACGCTGATCGTAATACCACCAACGTTGATCACTGGCTGACCGCTACCAGACGAAGCTTTTCCAGATCCGGATGATCCTCCAACAAGTCCACCTTTGGCATGCTTTGTAACGCCTAAAATCTGTCCTGCTTGATTCCAGAGAGATAATGCACGGCTTCGATGTTTAGAAAGTGGGATAACCATTTCGTTTCCTTCTTCTCCTAATTCAGAAACGATATGACCTCTGACCAGACTACCTTTCGCATTATGAAAGAACTTCCCATTTTTCGGTAAGGCTGTCTGTACTTTCGGTGCGGATGATGTCTTTTTGCTTGTTTTCTTTTTACCAGATTTTGAAGAACCGCTATTACTTAGATAACTTCCACTAGTAATACTTTTGATTGCACTTGCTTGTGCAGCAGTTGTACTTGCTGCGGATGCAATCGTTGAGGCTGCGGATGCTAAAGCACCTGCAAGTGATAATGCGGAACTTCCAGCACTTTGTAAATTACCACCAGCTGCAAGTGACATTGATCCCATAGTTCCCAATTTTCCACCAGCTGTTGCAGACATTCCACCTAAGCCACTGACTTTTCCACCGGCAACACTTGTTGCCCCAGAAAAAGCTTTCGTACTCTTAGAACCGACGTTTGTCTGCTTTGTATTTTTCTTATTCTCCTCATAAGCTTTCTGAACAGAATTAGTCAGCTGATTATACTCTTTGTCTGGTCCAACATTCAGATTCTTATTTTTCTTTTTATATGTGCTCTGTACTGATTTCTTTAACCGATCTCTTTTCTTTTCGGATTCTGGCTCATATGTCTCACGGATCTTTCGTATGGAATCTTTATTGTAAGAATAGTATTTCTGCGATTTTGCAGTTAATGAATTGTTATCCTTTAGTGCTTCCTTACGATTTTTAAGGTAATTATCTCCAAGGTACTTTTCTTGACCCTTTTGAATTTCTTTTACCTGTTTTGATGTTACATTCCACGATTTAGCACTTTTTTCAGACTCTTTTTTGATCTTATCCATGTTCTTTCGGATATGATCGCCTGCTTTGTTACCTTTTGTCAGTGCTGCAAATCCACCAACACCGGCACCAATCAATCCACCGGCAAGTGTGCCAACAATCGGAACAGCTGAACCAACTAAAGCTCCGGCGGCTGCTCCACCACCAACCATGCCAAGTTTCGTGCCACCCCTGTAGTTTTCTTTTTTCTTAGTAGCTTTATTCTTTGTTGTCGCAGCGTTAATAAAGTTACCTGCTGCACTTCCAATTCCAGCAATTCCTAAAGCTCCACCTAATAAAGATGTACCACCAACGGTTGCTGCCCCACCGGCTGTTGCTGCTCCTGATCCAAGTTTTACTCCGAGATTTCCAAGAAAAGCTTTCCATCCAGTAGCCGCAACTGTTTCTCCATTTTTCAAAGTAACTCCAGAACCGCCCAAACCAAACAATCCACCCGGTGTCCTTGTTGGTCCTGTCGGCTGTGTTGTCTTTGGTGTAGTTCCACTGCCAGTTGGTATGACAGGGCTCCCTCCGCTTCCACTACCAAGCCCGCCGTTCACATTTACAACGGATGCGGATACATTCATAAGTCCAATAGAACTTCCAAGAGGATTCCCAGAGCCACCAGTGATGAGGTCTGTCAATGTCATTCCTTTTTTGAATAGTCCTGAACCTAACTTAAGTGCTAACGCACCGGCAAGATAATCCTCGATTCCGGCTTTATTCCCTCCTGGCAATAAATCCTTAAGGGATTCTTTAAACCAGTTGCCTCCGGCTTTAACGATATCCTTGCCTATACCAGATATCTTCTTAACGATTGCTGGCTTTCCACTTGAATCCCACCACTGTGAAAATGGATCACCGATCATTTCTTGCCATGCAATGTTGATCTTCCCACTGATTGAAGCATTTTTAAACTTGTCACTTTGGAATAATTTATTGGCTTTTTCTGCTAAATTTGATACTGCATCAACGGCTTTCCCAGAAATCTCTGCCGAAAACTTTTCAATCCCTGATCCCATTTCTGCAATCAGTTCTTTGTTCTCTGATCTCCACTGACGGAACTTACGAAGTCCGGGAGAAATGCCATCTCCAAGACCTTTTCCAAGCTTCTTAAATACGTTATTTGTAACAAATGACTTGACACCTAGCATCAGGTTTCCAAGGTTATCGCTCTGCTTTTCCATCAATCCGTCATACTTCTGAAAAGCTTTCATAGCCTGCGGCCATGTCTGGCTGATTTTCTTGTTCGATGCTGCAAGTGCTTCCAGTTTTGTTCTGTCCTGTCCAGAAATAGCACCCATTTCCTGTAATGCGGCGGTAGCTTCTCCGATTGTCTGGTGGTTCTTCATTCCATCATACATACGTCCAACCCATAGAGCTACATCGGAAAAATCAGAGTTCGTACCTGCTGCTACGTCTCCAACCATTTTTAACCCTTTTCCAGTTGACAATGCATTTCCAGTAAATACCTGTAAGGTACGAGAAGCCTGATAAATTTCATCCCTCGTAAATGGGGTACTACCAGCAAACGTCGTCAGATCATCTATTCGCTTCTGGGCTTTCTTCTTACTTCCAAGTAATACCTCGAACGATGATTCCAAGTTCTGCTGTTGCACTTCCAGATCAATGGACGTTTTGATTGTTTGTCCAATCCCTACCGCTGCAAATGCTCCAGCAACGGCATTTTTGACATTAAATACCTTGGCTTTAAGATCACTTAATTTGGTTGTTGCAAAGTCTTTAATCTTAACTGCTGCGGTAAAAGACATTTTTCCAAACTTCAATCCAGCCGATGTAATTCTACGAATTTTAGGAGTTGCTTCGTCATCAACTCCAATCTTTGGAGTCCATCGTTTCTTTCCAAGCCCTTCTCCTTCTTTTCGTGTTCTGTCAATCTTAGGCTTTGCTTTATCGTCTGCATCAATATGAATACGTGGTCTTTTCTTTCCAAGATTATTGAGTTCCTTTTCAACTTTCTCAGCATCTTTCCCTGTCTGGTTCAGTCCTTGCGATGCATGATCTGTATACTTCGATACAACGTCAATTACTATTTCTTTGTCTGCCACTTATGCATCGCCTCCTTCCATAGCTGTTATAAGTGCTGCAAAAATAAAAGCCCTCTCTCCTTCTGGGAGATCAAGGGCTTTTGATGGCAACATTCCAGTCCGTAGATAATTTTCTGCGAGCAGAGAAGCTAACGGACTGGACTTAATTAGTTTTTTGCATAATCAATAACGTTTGTACCACTGCCGGATAATTCTTCGATCTTGTCGCTGACTGCTTCAAGTTCTCCAGCTGTAAGAATTTCCTTAATAATTTCTGCCTGTGTCATAACCATGTGACCAGCTTTGTTCAGTCCTTCTTTCAATGCTGGATTATCCCAGAATTTTGTTCCATCACTTTCCGGAACTGTTGCAATGTAAATTTGCCATGCCATGTAATCTGCATTGCTTACACTTTTCTCAATCAACGGAAGTGATGCACCACCAGGATTTGGCATATAAGTTGTTGCTCTCTTTCTGCAATCAGTGATTTCATCAAAAGACAATGGACGAATGTCGAATTTAAACAATTTCTGTCCGTTTCTTTGAATATTTAATGTCTGACTTACCTCTGTTTTATACTCTGCTGCCTTTAACAGACCAGTGATAAGGTCCATTTCATTTTCTTCTGTTACATTGATATTTGTTTTCTTCTCTGCCATTTTCTTATCCTTTCTTTATGCTGCCAATGATTTAATACAATCTGGTACGCTGTTAACAATAAACTGACACTGTCTCTTGATGATTTCTCCCGGTTTTACATCCAGAATGTTTGTATCTCCGTCAGGAATACATTCATCTAACAGATATTTGCTTTCTCCTCCAGCAAGTGGTTCTGTAACACCGCCCTGTAAACTGAATGTAGGAATTTTCCCATTTTTAATCGCATTCAGCATTGGTACGATCGTCAGATCATCTCTGACTACAGCCTCAGTGAACGATGCTGTAAATTTAACACTGTCTGGAACTCCATATGTCTGTACATCTCCTGCTGGATGGAAGTCTACATTTGAAAAATTCATTCCGATCGTAAACTCTTCCACGGATGCAAACCAGATGGAAACTCCATCCAGTGTGATAAAAAGCTTTCCGTCTTTTCCTGTCATCAGTTTTCTAGTATCAAAACCTTTTCCACTCATCTATAACACCTCCTACTGTGCAATGTACTGGAACTGATATGTTAAGTAGATCTTTTCCATACTGTCAACGTCATCAATGCGGATAATAAAGAATGCATAATCCGCTGCATGTGGATTTTCCGTATCCTCATAAAATTCGTAGGTATCTAAGATCTTTCCTTCTCTGTTCATCTCAGCCAGTACTTTTTTAGCTTCCTGAATCACATTATCAACGCCCGCTGCATTGTTGCTGATCTTACCAATCAATGGTTCTAATGTACGATTGATACGGTCAAAGGCTTCATAGCGTACAGCTGTACGTTTGATCTTCTTCCATCCTTCGTCATCATCTTCATCCAGAACTGTATATGTGTTCACTCCTGAATCAAACCAGACCTGTCCTTCCTGACCTTCTGACAAGAGAAGTAGCCCTGACTTGATCGCATCGACATATTGTTCATTTGTCAGCTGTTCGATGCATGATTCCGCATCTGGAATCTCTGTATGTACAATGGATGTGCTGGAATCCTTGCATCCGATCACACCTGCCTGAACTGCTGCCGCAAGATATCCTTCCACTCTATCTCCTGCGGTATTATAATATCCACTACCGCAGTAAATAAAATATGGTGCGTTATAGGATTTTGCATTCGTCTTTCTTGTAGCAAGTGACTTTCCTGCTGCTTCTCCAAGTACGCAAACTCCTAATGCTCCGTTCGAATGGATTCTTTCCATGTATGTCTTCGCTAACGCTTTAACATCTTCTTCGACTGTATCAAGCATCAGTACATTCCAAGCATAAGTTTCGAATGCATTAAATGCATTGCTGTAATCTTCTGTTGTGACTGCCGGTGCTGATCCACCAGCCAAAGCCTGCTGTGCAACCGTCTGCATGATCCCGGATGCTCCAGAAACAAGTTCTGCGGATAAATACTTGCTGTCTTTCATTGCTTCCACAAGATTTGCAGCCTCATTTACATCCGCACCAGCGATAAAACTTACTTTTTCAACAAGTGTTGCCCCATTGTAAACGGAACACTCTTTTGTCGTTTCATCTCCTAATTTCTGTTTTACAGTTACGGAGAATTTCAAAGCGGTTGGATATTTTGTCTTTAATGTAACTGCATTTGTGGCTGTGGTTGTCTGTAAGGACAGGCTTCCTTCTTTACCACCAGTTCCAAGACGGTAAAGATATACCGTGTTAGCACCTGCATCAAACAGTTTTACCGCTGCATCGATCGTTCCACTCTCCATATAAAGTGAAAGAAGATCACTCTTTGATGTGATCTTCTGAATCTCTCCAACTGGACCAAAATCTGCATGAACCGGAATACAGAAAACTCCGTTCATTGCGGATGCTACACCATTATTTGTGATCTGCTCATGTCTGCGATAAACTCCAGCTCTTTCCTTTTTCTCGCCTTTTAAAAATAATCCGGACAAGTTCTTATACCTCCTTCTTCTTAAATGTATCTACAAGTTTCTTTGCTGTGCTCTGCGTTGCTTCTTTAACACCTGCCCTTGCAAATGCTGTTCGGATAATATCTTGTGATACTCCTAACACCTGTGGATTTTCTGCATATTCATCCACAGTATAAGTAACTTCTGGCACTGTTTTTGTTTCGTCTTTCTTTTCTGCCATTGTTTCCTCCTAACTTATCGTAATTGTCTTTAATTCATCGACTGTTTCAACATCTCGTAGCTTTCCGTACTGACCTCTTACCGTTACCTGTCCATCTTTTAATGGATCAAGTTTCGTGCTGTATGCCAGCTGATTTACAAAAAACGGCGATCCATCATTCATAACGAACCGCTCTCTTTCCTGTAAATCTTGCAGCAAGTTCATAACAAACTGATCAGCATTTACATCCGATCCGGAGATCACATGTACCTTGATGTTGTTTGTAAACCATGTACAAGCATATGTCGATGGGAACGTTCCTGGCTGCATAGAATCCAGTCTAGTATAAACAACCACTTCTTCATCATCCGGCTTCCAGATTTCGTCAAGTTCCGTGTTATTGATCACTGTCACGTTCCAGTTCTCATCAATGTGCTTTGCCAAAGAACCGACTGCATCCAGCGGAAGGTATGAATGTTTTGGAAAAGCATATGCATCGAATGTCAACACTGATCCACATACTTCTACATCCATTTGCCCTTCGATTGCTTCCTGAAATGATTCTGACTTTCTCCATACAAGAGAAATCGTTGTATCTTCATCGGTCAAGAAAACTCCTTCAAACGCTTTTTTCAGGATCTTCTTCGCTTCAAGCAAGTTCTTATATCCTTGATTATTAAACAGATACGCTATTGCAATCTCCATCGTTCCAGAAACCTTACGCTCTGAATCATCTTTCAGATTCAGCCCATAGATGATACGCCCATACTGCGAACCATCCCACCTTGAATCAGAATCATCAGGTGCCTGATCCAAAAATATTGCTGGTCCATTTTTGAACGTAGCCAATCCGTTAATATTCAGTCTTTTTAAGTACTTGAAAATTATTTCTTTCATAGAGTTACCTCAAAATCTGAACCGAAGATCTTTACAATCTCCGGCTCTGCTTTCTTCTTAATTGGATCAATAAATGGTCGTTTTGCCATCTTTTTTGTGCCACCTTCCAGCCATTCAGCGTGTTTTGAATTACTTTTTATCCGGCTTGTAACTTGATCTCCTTCAATCAGAGTTTGATCATCCCAGTCCTGACGTAACTTTCCAGACTGTGGTGCTGGTGTTTCTCCCGGTGCGGATGATCTATTCGGAAGCCGTTTGTATTTCTTTCCAGAACCGCCTTTCGACAATACTTCGATCTCAATATTTCTAAGGGTGTTTGTTGCCATTGCACCCTTTCGCATCATCTCTCTTTTGATACTTTCATCAAGATTCTTTGCACATGCTTGAAATTCAGCTTCTACGCCCATCTGTATCACTTCTTTCTAATACATAATAGATGGAAAACTGCCCTGTTCCAGCTGGATCTTTTGTACCCTTCACGATAAACTTACGATCATGGCACGGATCATCGCCAAGCAGTAACACATCGTTCTTACTTAGCTTAACCACTGGATGGTAAGACACAATCGTATGACTGATCGGAGTCTGGTTTTGTTTCCAGATTTCCATTGTCTTCATATCTGCTTCGGCTAGTATACCGTCTATGATCGCATCAGGGGCTTCTTTTTCATCGCCCTTTACAACCATGCCATCGTCCATGACTTCTGTATCCTGCCAGTAAACACGGAAAGACTGCATATATTGATATGGTCTACCAATTGATGTCATTTTCAAAAGCGTCCACCTCCAGGATGATTCATCATTCCAACGTAAAAATACTCTCGTTTTTCATTCTCATACGGCTTGATTCCAACACTGGAAGATGCAATTTCTTTTTTCAGATCATCATAAAGCTGTTTCCAGAAATTCATTCGATTACCAAAATTAAAAGAGACAGGACCAACACTGTTGTCTACGTCCTGCCCGTATTTGAACATCATATGTTCTAGCAATTTCAGTTTTGCCATCTTAAAATTGTCTGGATACTGCTCTAATACAGCTGTGATCTCTTCATCGGAAAGTGCAGCTGACATTTCATCCTTTGATACATCAGTATCCGCCAATTCGAACCGCATCTTCATAACATCATTTGTATTGATCTCATCTGGAAAATAGTTATACGTCATTCTCCTCGCCACCTTCCGGCTGTTCTGCTGGTTCTTCGGTTTCTTC
>OFRY01000896.1_pt1 | contig 15204 bp, 12 predicted proteins | sample 1543171 | NCBI WGS metagenome assembly OFRY01 (sample SAMN04209240, study PRJEB22552) | human gut metagenome | biome: gut; material: feces | host: Homo sapiens | place: USA: Oklahoma | reverse complement strand
GCTCGTTTGCCCGTGGCGTGTACCGTTCACCCGTGACCAGAAGGCGACGGCTGTTGGCCGTGTCCGTGCAGGTCAGGAGACTCGCCAGATCCTTGCCGGCCACGATCCTCAACGCGTCCACATCCGACGGGTCGATGATCGCGATGTCCACGATCCGATAATGCAGGACGCGCCCGTACACGCCGATCGTGAACGACTGGCCTCGTTTCAGCTCGTCCAATCGGGTGAACAGGGTCTTGCCGGCCACGTTCGTATGCCCCGATATGACGGTGCGCGTGTCCGTGCCGCCGACCGGCAATGAAGTGCCGTGCACATGGCCCAACCCATTGTCAAGCGAGTCCGGGCCGGTGCCATGACGGATGGGCAGGTCCACGCCGATCGCGGGTATCCGAAGCGCGCCCATCGTGCCGCTCGCATCCGAGTCGAGCAGACCTTGGTAGGTCGTATCCTCCGTGAAGTCGGCGTCGCGCGTCCCGTCCGGGTTCAACACTTCACCGATCTGGTATTGGCGGCCGACCATACGTGCGTTATAGTCGCGGGCGGCCGCCACTTGTTTTCCAATCCGATCCTGCGGGAGCGTTTCGGCGGCGTGCGCTTCGGAGGTGAGCGTCCGATCGTTCCACCAAGTGTTCAGGCCGGGCGTGAGCATGACGGTCAGGCCGCCGACAATGAGCGGGAGGGCGAGCAGACGGTAGAGCCGGCTCATGCGCCGGTCATGCCGTTCGAGCCGTTGGCGGGTCGATTCCGCACGACCGCCCGACACGATCCGCCAAAAGTCCGACATATCGTCCACTCGTACCCCTCCCGTCAATCATCCGGCTTAGAGCGCGTGCCGCTGGCCGCGCTTCTTGGATTGGAACGTCAGGAACGCGACGCCTCCCGCCATCGTGAGCACGATCACGCCGATCATCGCATTGCCGGCCAATCCGCCGGTCTGCGGCAGTTCGGTCAGTGAGTCGATGTTCCTCACCGTGATCGTGTACTCGTTGTCGGCCGTCGGCTGGCCGGAGATGAGCTTGTTGGCGTCATCGCCGGTGGAGACGACGCCCGCGTCGGTGATATGGAACTTGAAATCGGCGGTCACGAGGGATGTCATGTTGTCAGGCACCTTCGATTCGACCATCCGGTAGTCGCCCGCACCCAAGCCGGCGATGTTAACCTGACCGTTATCGCCGGTAAGGAACTGGGTGGCGTCCTTCTGCTGATCCACATACGTCCAACTGCCGCCGGTCTGCTTCATCCACCTGTTCGTGTTCTCGTCATGGATTTTGAAACCCGCGCCGGCCAGCATGGCCTTGCCGTCCCAATTGGTCTTCTTCACGTTCAGATCGTACGCGGACACGGTCGCCGTATCGTTCGCATCCACGGTGGCGGCGGCCTGCGCCGTGCCGTCGTATTGGGTGCTGGCCAACGCGACCGTATTGCTGGCCTGCTTGGCGCGGGATGCGTTCGTGACGGTGGCCTTGTAGGAGACGGTCACCTTCCGATTCTCATACTGTTTGACGAGATTCTGGTCGAACGTGGCGGTGAAGCCGTTGGTTTTCACGACGGTCGGATTGACGGCGGTCTGGCCGACCTTGAACACGGGGTCGCCGGACAGGGCCAGGCCGTCCATCGTATCGGCGACGACCATCTTCACGGTGTTCTGCTTGTTGCCCAACGTGAACTCGTAGCGGAAGTCCACGGTGTCGCCCACATTCCATGAGGCGCTCGACGCGGTGTTGCCGGCCTTCGAGTCGATGAGCGTGGCCTTGTCCTTACGGTCGTGGGACACCTTCTTGTCGATCGCGACGGTCTTCGACTTGATCGTCAACGCGCCCAACGTGACGCCGTTCAAAGTCTTCGGCCCTTGGATGGGCGTGCCGACGATCATCGGACTGCCCGCCGAATCCACAATCAGGTACAGACCGTTCGGCAGGTCGGCGACCGTCATCGTGGTGCCCGTGCCGGTCGCGGTCTTCGTGACAGGCAACGTCTCGCTGTCCGTGCCGGCCGTGGCGGCAAGCTGCTTCGCAGCCTCACGCAGTTTGCCCTGCACGCTGCCGGTCGGCTCGCCATCCTTGCCGACGTGGGCGAGGTCGCCGGCCGCATCGAAGCCCTGCAGATCAGTGATGCCGGCTTTCGCGTTCGCGGCCGCAATCCACTTGTCGGACGCATCGTCAATCTTGTTCACGGTCAACGACTTCACGTCCGTGCCGGTCGTGCCGGCGGTGATATCGCCGTATGAGCCGAGCCGGTAGAACGTGAACGTGTGGCCGGCCAGCGTGTTGCCTTCGGCCGCGTTCAACGTGATCGACGCGGCGGCCGTATCGCCCGTGGTGGGTGTTTCGACGGCCATGGCCGTACCGGCCAGACCGAACATGGCCAATGATGCGACAGCCGCGCAGGATGCGGCCAGCTTCTTCGAGTCGAACATGAATGCTCTCCTTGTATTCGTTCAGAATCCGCGTCCGCCACGGGCGCGTTCGGAAAGCCTCTATGCGCATTGCATTAGTAGTGGATGTATTCCAACAGTCCGGCATCCGTGCCGGAAATCGTCCGCTGAAACGGACCGACCTTGCCGCCCACGTTCGCTTCGCTAATGGTGATCGAACCGTCACCGCCGACCGCCTCCACGACCGCAACATGCCCGTACGTGCCGCTGGAGCCGAGCACTCCCGGCGCGAACACGGCCACGTCGCCGGCCCGCGGAGTGCGATCCACCCAGAAGCCCAGCGCGCGTGCCGAATCCGCCCACTGGCCGCCATTGCCGAAACGGCCGCCGACCGGCAGTCCCAACTGTTTGCGCCGCTCATACGCCCACCATGTGCATTGCCCGTACGGATAATCGTCACCACTATCGCCGGTCGCATGGTCGGGGTTGAAACCATCCGGCAGCGCGTCCGCGTCACGCCCGTTGATCAGGGCTTTCACAACCGGATTGTTCGCCGCCCGGACGGTCAGACTGCCGGTCGGCTCATCCGACTCCCCCAGCGTCCACACGCCCGCCTCACGCTCCACGCTACGGCTCGCCTCCACCAGATCAGTGCGGGTAAGGGCCGTCGACCGGTCGAACCGCGCGTGCGTCTCCACTGCCGCCATCCACGGCTGGAACATGACGCACGGTACGGCGGCACCGGCCGCCAGTCCGGCCAGCAATAGCAGCGACACCGCCCTCTGGCGGCGGTTCAGCCGGCGTCGACGCAACTGTCGGCGGGTGGGGGCGGCCCTATGCCTCATGGACGATTGCTCCCATTTGTACGGCGTCCGTCCCGTCGTAGCAGGAGGCGAGCGGAAGGATGGATAACGGGACCAGCAGGAGAATGATTAGACGTTTCATAATTTGGACTATGCGTCGGCGCGCGAATATGCGAAAAGGCCGGACGAATCGCTTCATCCGGCCTTCCAATCCATCGACGGGTTACGTTACTTGGCGTGGCGTGCCATCATGTCGTAGCATCCCTCACCACGACGCTTCAGCATGGTCAACGCTCCGGCCGTACCCAATGCGGCCATCGCGTAGACGGTCACTTCAGCCACGTCCACGCCGGTGTCACCCAGCTTGGCCTGCACGGCGGTCTTGACGGCCGCCTTGTTCGCATCGTTGGCGCTGGACGGCGTGCTGATGATCGTAGTGGTGGTCGTACCATCCGTCTTCTGGTCAGTCTTCTGGCTGGCGGTCAGCCTGTCCAGCTTGGCCTTGGCAGCCGCCCGCGCGGCCTTAGCGGACTCCAGTTTGGCGTTCGCGTCGGCCAGCTTGGCTTTGGCGGCATCCAGTTCAGCCTGCGCGACCTTCACCGCGTCGGTGTCGGCCGCATTCCTGCGAGCCTCATCCAACTTGGCCTGCGCATCCTTGACCGCCTGCGCGGCCTTGTCGGCCTGGGCCTTGGCAGTATCATAGGCGGCCAGCTTTTCAACATAGTCGGCCTTCGCGGCAGCCAGCTTGGCCTGCGCCTTCGCATTCGCTTCGGTCGCGGTCTTCAGTTCGGCGGTCGCGACAGTCAGCCTGTCCTGAGCGTCCTTGGCGGCCTTCAAGGTCTTCTCACCTCGTTCGGCAGCCTTGGAAGCCTCATCCAGTTTGGCGTTCGCATCCGCCAGCGTACCCTGTGCGGCGGAAGCGGCGGCTTCGGCGGCCTTGTACTCGGCTTCGGCCTTGTCATAGGCGGCTTGGGCTTTGGCCAGCGCGGCTTCGGCGTTCGTCAGCGTCTCCACACGCAGATCGGCGGCCGTCTTGTCGGACTTGGCCTTATTATAGGCGGTCTGCGCGTCGGCCAGCGTATTGCCGGCAATCTCCAGCTTGGCCTTGGCCGCCGCCAGAGCGGAATCGGCGCTGTCGGCCGTGGACTTCGCCGTATCGTAGGCGGCCGTCTTGGCGGCCAGCGTGTTCTGGGCGGTCGTGTTCGCCGCATCAGCCTGCCCGTATGCGTCCTGCGCGGCGGTCTGCGCCGCCACCGCCTGCGACAGTTTGGCGGCATTCTCCGTGACCGTCTTGGCAGCCTCATCGGCGGAGGTCTGGGCAGCCTGCAGCGCCTTGTCCGCCGTTTCGGAACGTCCGTTCGCGGCATCCAACGCGGCCTTCGCCCGCTCAACGGCCTTCAGAGCGTTCTGATAGTCGGACTGGGCGTTGCGGATCGACTTGACGTAGGCTTCCACGCTGGCGCGGAATTCGGCAGCGGTACGATCCGGAGTGTCCGTAAGGCCGATTGATCCATCCTCATTCCACAGATGCACCCAATCCTTGATGGTGAACTCCTGCGCCCATGCGTTGCCGTAATTCTCGTCACCCTGTGCGACGGCTACGCCGGTACTGGTCGAATTGGCGTTGGACATGTTCATGTAATGTCCAACCTCCTCCCAATTCCTGTTGCCAGCGTCATACTTCGCCTTCTCATCAGTCCACCAGCCGTCGTACGGGTCGTATTCGGACGGGCCCCATGCAAGGTTCTCCGTACCCATCATGTTGACGTACTGTTGGTTGTGGTAGTAATGGCCGCGTGCGGCGTCAGCCTGTACCATCGCGCAGGCCATGGCCGTATCGGACACCTTCAACGGTGCCAGACCCTCCTTGGCGCGCAATGCGTTGCACTCGTCGATCAGATCCAATGCGGCGAGCAGATTGTCGAGGCTGGTGGCGTCACCCTCGGCACCCAGATTCACGTACTTCAGATAATCGGACACACTGCTGTCAGTCAGCACGCGATAGGCAAGCTCCGCGTTCTGGCTCTTGAAGTAGCCGGCCGCACCCTGAGCGGCCAGCTTGTCGGCCTGATCGGCGAACGCCTTCGCCTTGTCCGCAGCGGACACCGCGCTATCGTAAGCCTTCTGCGCATCCGTCTTCGCCTTATCCGCAGCGGTCTTCTCAGCCTTCGCGTCCGTCAGCTTGGCGTTCGCATCCGCTACCGCCTGCTCGGCCCTGTCAGCAGCCGTCCTGGCATCCTGAACCGTCTGATCGGCGGCATTCTTATCGGCCAGCGTCTTGTCGTACTGGTCCTTGGCGGTCTTGGCGGCGCTCTTCGCGTCAGCCAGCTCAGCCTTGGCCGCGTTCAACTGGGCCTTCGCATCCTTGGCGATCTTGTCGGCGGCATCGAAACCGGTCTTCGCATCCTGCTTGGCCTGCTCGGCGTTCTGGACGGCCTCTTGCGTGGCCTTCAGATTCTCATCGGCCTTCTGCGCGGCATCCTTGGCGGCCTGCACTTTGGCCGGGTCGGCAGCGTCAGCCGCACCCTCCTTGACCGTATCCAGATTCCTCTTCGCCTCGATGGCCGCATTCTCCGCGTCCGTCTTCGCACTCTCCGCCTTATCGGCAGCATTCTGAGCAGCATCCACCTTGGCCTGCGCGTCCGACTTCGTCTGGTTCAGAGCATCCATGTCCACCTTGCCGGCGGCATTCTGCGCTTGATCAGCCGTATTCTGCACGTCATTCTTAGCGGCCTGCGCGGCATCCTGCGCGTTCTGGGTCTGATCGGCCGTATTCTGCGCATCCTGTCGGGTCTGATCGGCGGCATCCAACTGGTTTTTCGCATCGGCGGCAGTCTGGTCCGCCGTATTCTGCGCGTTCTGGGCGGCATCCAGAACGTTCTGGGCGGCGTTCGTGGCCGGGTCGGACTTGTAGGCCTCATCCACCTTCGACTGGGCCTCGTCCACGTTGGACTGGGCTTGATCGGCGGCATTGGCCGCATCCTTCACGTTCTGATCGGCCGCAGCCAGCTCGTCCTTCGCATCCTTGACCGGATCGACCGACTGCACGGCCTCCGGCGTCACGTCAGCGGCCGTCTCATCGGCCATGGCGGGTGCGGCCATGCCTGCCACCGCGGTCAGACCCGCGATGGTCGCTACGGCCAGTTTCTTCGGATTTTCCATATTCTCCATCCTGTCTCCCGGAATTGTTTTGACATAGGACGTATGCGTCCCCGGACACAGAGCCCACCCTACCACTATTTAACGGTGTATGGGAACGCTCATGGCGGGCGACACCCTGCTCCCAGCCCCGCCTTCTATGCCGACGCTCCCCCACGCCGACGACGGCGAGCCCCGGCATGGCGGTCAGCGCGGCGACCGGTAGCGCATACGCCGCCGCCTCCGGATGTCCCGCCGACTTCTGCTCACTGGACGGACTGTACGGCACGCGCACGCCCGTGACCAGCAGACGCTTCGTATTGCCCGACCCCGAGCAGGTCAGCAGCGTCGCCTCATCCACGCCTTTGCGGGCGGCCAGCGTCGCATAGTCGGAAGTCCTGCCGGTCGGATCCACCAGTTCGATACGCCTCACCCGATAGGCGAGCGTGTGCCCCAGCACGTCGATGTAGAACATGTCGCCCTTCCCTATTTCGTCCAGACGGGTGAAGAACATGCCGTCGGCACTGTTCGTATGCGCGGTGATCACCGTATGCGACCCCTTGCCGCCGACCGGCAGGCTCGACCCGTACAAGTGGCCCGCGCCCATGTCCAACGTGTTCTGTCCCGCGCCATGGTAGACGGGCAGATCGATGTTGACCTTCGGCACGCGGATGCGCGCCATCGTGCCCAACGCGTCCGTCTTCAACAATTCGTGGTATTCCGAATCCTTCTCACCGTCGAAATCATCATCCGACTCGCCGCTGACCGGATCGACGCTCCCGCCGAACACGCTCTGCCCACCCCCCAACAGGAGCCGGTTGTATTCGACCGCCCTCTCCACCATCGCGTTGCGCGAACCCGCCGGAAACGACTGGGCGGCCACCGTCGCCCGCTCGGCCGCCGCCGCCAGTCTCCTATCCGAACCGTCGCGTTGCAGGAACGGCCAGACGCCCACGCCGATTGCGGTCAACAGTATGACGGCGGAAAGCATGGCCAGCATCCAGCTCGCCCGCCGTGCCCGCGCCCGCCGTTTCAGCCATGCCCGCACATACGCGGAGTCGCCCATGATATCATTCCAATCCATGCGCGGCGACTATGCGACCTGGGATAAAACGTGCCTCGTCCTTCAGGGCGGGGGTGGTCGAGGTCCTCTTACGCGGAGCTGAGCGCCAAGTTCAACAGGACGAAGACCGAGAAGGCGCTCGAATGGCTGACCCAAGTGTCCGCCGTGCCGTTGGCGCAGTCATTGCGCCAGTGCGAGAAGGCGTATTCCGCGTTCTTCCGGTATGTCGAAAAGCATGGATGCCATTTCGACCATAAGGGCCGTCCGTTGGGGTATCCGCGGTTCAAGAGCCGCCATTGCGGCGAGCAGTCCGTCACATTCACCAGGTCGGCCAGATTCCACGTCAGGCACGACCATAACGCCAGATGGATGTTCCTTGACCTGCCGAAGATCGACGGGGAGATCAGACTCCGTTGGTCGAGGGATCTGCCATCAACTCCGTCAAGTGTGACGGTGATGCGGCATGCGGACGGAACCTATGAGGCCAGTTTCGTCGTCAAGACGGAACCAAAACCTGCGCCGAAGCCCCGACACAACGCCTGCGGCATCGACATGGGACTGGAGTCATTGGCGTCCATCGTGTATTCGGACGGCACGCGCGAGAAGGTCGCCCCATTGAGGGCATTGCGCAAGGCCGAACGCAAGCTAAGGAAGCTGAACAAGGAGCTGAGCCGCCGTCAACGCGGCTCAAGCAATTACAACAAGACCAGACAGGCCAAGGCGAGGCTGTACGCCCGTATCGGGGCTCAACGCAAAGACCTGGCGTACCGATTGGCCTCCAGGGTGGCGGGCGAGAACCAAGCCGTCGCCATGGAGACGTTGTGCGTCAAGGGGCTCATGCGCACCCGGATGGGCAAAAGCGTGGCCGATGCCGCATGGTCGACGTTCACCGATCGCGTCGACGTGCTCTGCGCCCAATGGGGGCGCAAGGCCATCCGCATCGACCGGTGGTGCCCGAGCAGCCGGGTCTGCTCGCAATGCGGACGGAAAGACGGCCCGAAGCCGCTCAATGTGCGCGAGTGGGAATGCCCGAACTGTGGGGCGTTCCTCGATCGTGACTACAACGCCGCATTGAACATCCTCGACGCCGCGGGACTCGCGGAGTCGTTAAACGCCCGTGGAGGCGACGTAAGACGGAGACTGGCTCAGGCCGGTCGCAACGCGGGCACCAGTGAAGCGGGAACCCACCGAACCGCAAGGCTTCATTAAGCCAACCGGAGTAGGAATCCCCCGCCTTCAGGCAGGGGAGGAAGTCAACGGCCGTCTAGTTCGCCTGCTGCGGGCCGCCCGCCCCGCCGTTCATGTCGTAATACAGCGGGTAGCTCATGGAAACAGGCGAACCAAACGTCATCCGGCAGCCACCCTGCCGCCCGGCAGGATTGCTTAAATCGTAGGAGAACGTGAATGATGGGCCGGTCCATGCGGCCGCCAGACGATGTTTACGCTGCTGCACGCCGTTCAGATTGGTCTCGACGTCCGAATCATGCAGATAGCCCGCATACCCGTTCACTCCGTATTTCTTCAGTTCGACGTCCTTCACATGGTAGGCTCCGGTGAATCCGTCACCCAGTTGGACGCCTTCGAATGCCAGATCGGGTTGGGGTTCCCAGCCGTCCAAATCGTTGAAGCCCGTAACGCCTGTGAACGTATCCGGCACCGGCTTGCCGGTATTATGGTCGGTGAACGTGACCCTCCATGTGCATCCGACGCGTTTCGAATGGTCGATGCCGCCAAGATTGCGGATGGTGGCTGCGGGCAGATCGTCGTTTCGCCAAGTGGTGTTCACCCAGAACAGGTCGATTCGCTCATTCGGCTGCCCCTCGTACTTCGATTTTTGGAAGAGCGGACTGACGCTGCCGCCGTTCCATCCGACCAGGGTCAGGGTCGCATCGATTTGACGATTCCGCCATGTGCCGACATTCGGCAGGCCGATCGTCGCGTTCCGTACGGTCGGATACCAGTATTCGGCATGGTCGAACAGACTGGCCTTCGACTCCCATTGCCCGCTTGCGAACCGCGCCTGCGAGAACGGGTAGGAGCTCGTAGTGAACACGAACGTGTCGGACGTGATCGGCACATCCGAAGTCTCGATCGAATATTCAGGAACGTTCGCCGCAGTCGCCGTAACTGTCACTCGATGTTCAGGCGAAGACGCAAGCCCCCCCCGTGGTTCCGCAGGCCGCAAGCGGAGTGAGGAGGGCGATGATGGTGGCGGCCGTGATAATTCTGTTTGCCATGCGGATAGGCTATGCGGGAAAACCCTACCGCGATTGTTCCGGTCCGCCCGTGCCGCCGTTCATGTCGTAACTCAGCGGATAGGCGACCTTGAAGCTCAAATCGTCGATGCATGAATCGTTCACGCCTCCCCGGTAGGCGAAAATCGTACTGCTCTGCCCGGCGGGCACGATATAGGAGCCGACATACGTCTCCCAACCGTCCGTATGATCCCAACCAGAATAGTCCGAAGTGCCATCCACGCCGTGATCGGGACTGACGACCGCAATGCCCGCCGGCCCCAACGTCTGCCCCTCTTTCGCGCCGGCCGCGCTCAATGTCGTGCGCGATAGTTCAATCGGAGCTAGATGGTCCTTGTCGGCGCCGACAAGCAGGGTGAGCGTACCGCCCACATGGGAAGCGGAGCGTCCTGAATGACGGATGCTTATCTGGTAGGCCGCGCCTGGTACGGTCTGCAACTTCTGACCGACGGTACGATCTTTATGCACATCCGCATACAGGTTGCCGTTTTTCTCTCTGTGGATTTCAAACTGTCCAGGATAATCCAAATCAACCCACGGGAACGTAGTCTCGTCTAGGCCTGGGACGGGCTGCCCCTTCTGACCGTTCATGCTCTGCCAGTACGAGTGGACCTGTTTTTCCTGCGGATTCAAGTACACCCACGGCAGGGTGAACGGACCGCTTTTACCACTGTCGTATTGGCTCCATTTCGGATATTCGAAGTCTCCGTTGACGACTAGATTCGCGGTAACGGTTTGCGCTATGTTTTTAGCTTGATGCTCAGGCTCTAACGCAACCCCCCCCACGATATTTCCGCAGGCCGCAAGCGGAGTGAGGAGGGAGATGATGGTGGCGGCCGTGATAATCCTATTTGCCATGCGGATAGGCTATGCGGGGGCGGGCGGCCTGGTTTAGAAGAAGTATTAGGGGCGAACCCGGCAAGCCGATCTGGCATACGGCACGCCGTTTTCGCGCAGCAGTCGCTCCACCAGATGACGAGAGCGAATTACGCCAAGAAACGGTGTGCAACGAGCTGACAGATACCGTTCGGAACCGCCGATTTGGTGCGAGAATCGTATATGATCCACACCGCAGGCTTTCAACTCATCCCAATGGTCGAGCATAAGACGATAAAGGGCAGCGTCATCCACCTCGCCATTCACGGTGAGGACAAAACCGGGTACGTATATACGTCTGTAAGATACGATGACCGCCATGATCGTTTCCGTTCTCGCCTTATGCATTTCCGTATGCTCGCTGGTGCTGGCTATGCGTCGGGAAGCCCCGTACTTCAGCTTTGACGTGTCCGAGGAGCTGTCCACCTGCACTGATTTCGAAGAGTATGCGTTACGAATATCCAACGTCGGCGGCGGAGACGCCTACGAGATACGACTGTCAGGCGAACTGGAACTCGATAATCGCAAGATCGTCTGCCTGCATCCAGGCGAAAGCGCTGTCGTACATGTGGCGAGGAGGATTGGGCGCGATGGTGGCTGGCTTCTAATCGACCGCAGAATAGAACCGATTGAAAATGATTACCCGACCGTTACGCTTCATTGGCGCACCCGCCCGTTTACCCTATCCCGCCATCGGCTTCACGTACACCTACAGGATTGCGACCGACTGCCGATGTCGGACGAGGAGGATGTGTTCCACCCCGGCATATGAGAACACCCCGCCGGAGCATGCTCCAACGGGGTGTTCGGCTTATCCGCCTATCAGCGTGAATGGCGTCCCGGAACGCTCCGACCCTTCAGCCTGAGCGTGGAGACGATACCCGCAATCAGGGCGGCCAGCACCAACGCGCCGCACGCCAAATACGGGACGGACGGGCCCGTATCGTCGCCGCCGGCGCTCGGCATGATGCTGATGAGCGCCGCCCACTGCGCGTACAGGGTCACATTGGACGCGCCGATCGGCACCCGGTCACCATCCTTATAGGCCGTACCCTTGCCATCCGCCCGCGTATTCCAGCCGGTGAACCGGTAGCCCACCCGCTTGAACGAGCCGGACGTGCCGGACGGGATGGCCGCATTCGAATACTGGTAGCCGGACGTGTTCGCATGGCTGCCCGTGCCGCCGTTCGCGTTGTACACGATATTGTTCGACAGTCGCGTCCAGTGCGCGTACACGGTCGTGTTCTGGGCCAGATTTCGTCCGAAATCATACTTCGCTCCCAGATTCGACGTCTGATTCCACGGAATGCGATTCGCATACCAGCCGTCGAAACGGTAGCCGCGAATCTTGGTCGCATCCCCCGCAGTCCAGCCGGACGAGTCTTGGGCGGGCGTATTGTACGGGACGCTCACCGCATTCGGCGTGCCGGGCAGAGGCTTCTGGGCCGCGTTCGGACGATCCGCATCGCCTGGAGCGTTGATGTCGTACGACAGCGAGCGCATGGCGGTCGTCTGCCAGACCGCGTATACGGTCTTCGCGGATGACGGCATGGTGATCTGGCCGGTGATGCCCGCAGTCGCGGAATCCTGATCGGAGCCGACGTCGGCGACCTGACGTTCGGACCAGCCGAGGAACGTTTCGGCCCGTCCGGCCTGGTCGGTCTTCGATGGGGCGTTCGCCCAGCAGGAGGAGCCGACTTGGGCGAGGTTGATGACCGTTCCGGCCGGATAGTAGGTCTGGCAGCCTTCGACCGCGCCCGTCTTGTCTGCAATCGTATACACGTACGTGTTGCCGTCCGATCCGGTCACGGTCTGCGTGTGCGTCGTCTGACCGTTCGTAGGCGAATTCGCGGGCGGCGACCAGGATATGGGCGCCGTCGCCGTCAGTACGGCGGCGAACAGCGCGATGATTTTAGTCAGCATATCGCCGTACCCTCCTGTCCGATCAGGCAAGCGGAGCGTTCGCCTGATCGCGTAGACGACGGGCGGCACCCGCACCGGCGAACGCGATGCCGGCGAATGCGGCGGCGATGGTCAGGGCGGTTGCGGCCGTCCACATGCCGCCGGTCAACGGCAGTTCGGTCAGGCTCTTCACGTTGGCGACCAAGGCGCCGCCGCCGTTCGTGGTCGTCAGATTCGGCAGCGACTTGCCCGTGTAAGTGACCGTGCCCTTTTGGGCGTCGAGGACGGCGGTCAGGGTTGGCAGGCCGACGACGGCGGACACGTAGCCGGCGGGAGCCTTCGTCTCCTTGATCAGATACGTGCCGGATGCCAGTCCGGACACCTTCAGATCGCCCTTCGTGTCTGCGGTCTTCTCGGAGGAGCTCAACGTGCCGTCAAGATTTGCGTCGCCGGTGAGGAACTGGGTGGCGGACGCCTCGTCGGCCGCGTCGGACCATGCCTTCGAAGCGAAATCGTATTTCAGCCATTTGCCCGTGCTAGTGTTCTGAATCTTGAAGCCCGCGTCGGAGATACGCAGATTGGCGTTCTGGCTGTCGGTCTTCGACAGTTTCAGATCGCCGGTCTTCGTCTGCACCTGGCTGGTCGGCGGCGTGGTCGGCCTGCTCGTCGTGTTCGTGGACGGATCATGCCACTGGTCGTAGCCGGTGACCTTGTTGACGTGGTTGTTGTCGCCGGTCGCGGTGATGGTCGTGGTGACGGTCAGAACCACCTGCTTGTTGGAGTAGGCGGACGTGCACAACGCGTCCAGATTGAAGCCGATCTCGCCTTGGGCGACCGGAGTGGCGACCGCGCCGGTCATGCCGGATGGGGCGGCCATGGAGCCGCCGTTGCCATCCGTTCCAACCAGCTTGACCTGGCTGGTCGCGACGCCCGCGCCGCCGACCGTGACGCTGTCCAGCGACTTGAACTTCTGGCCGACCATGTTGTCGACGATGTGGACGGACACGGCGGAAGCGTCGTTGCCGATGTTCGGCAGGGTGGTCTTGATGTGGTAGGTTGCGGTCCGGCCGACCGCCACGGAGCCGGATGACTGTTCGGTTCCGTTCACGACAAGCTTCTTGTCCACGTTGTAGGACTTGCCCTTCACGGTCAGTTTGCCGAGAATGGCTCCGGCCGTATCCTTGCCGTCCATCTTCGTGCCGACGATCATCGGCAGCGTGTCCTTGTTCGTGTCGGTGATCAGATACAGTCCATCCGGCACGTCAAGGGTCAGGGTTCCCGTCGCGCTGGTCTTGTTTGATACGACGGCGGCCGGCTTCGTGGTGGCGGCCGCCAGCGCGTTGGCAAGCTTGCGGAGCGTCACGGCATCCTTGGTCAGGCCGATCTGGCCAGCCTCGTCATAGCCGTTCTTCGTAGCGATATTGGCTGACTGGATGCCGGAGGCAAGCCAGGCCTTGGTGTTGGCGGCGGTAGCGGTCCGCAGACTGAACGACTGTACGTCGGCACCGTTGGACGTGTTGACCTTATCGATGTAGTCGCCGATCCGGTACGCGGTGAACGAGTGTCCCGCCAACGTCTGGCCCTGCGCGGCGCTCAACACGATGCCCGTGTCGGCGGCCATTGCGGAGCCGGGGACGAACAGTGCGGCCAGTGCGGCCACGGCGGCGCAGGATGCGCCCAGTTTCTTCTTATCCATATTGTTTCCTTTCCGCCCCCTTCAAGGGCGTCGATTGATACTATGCGGGATTGCAATCAGTACTGCGAGGTCTGCTTCGGTCCGCCCGTACCGCCGTTCATGTCGTAGGACAGCGGGTAGGCCATCTGGAAGTCGATGTCATCCAGGTCATTGCCGGAATACCATTCCGCGGACGCGATGGATTTGAAGGTGAAACGCACTGTGGTGACCTCGTCGGGCACGAGATACGTGCCGGAGTATGTATCCCACTTCTTGTTGTCCGCGCGGTCGGACATGGTCGGGGTCGAGATGGTGGTCATCTTCTCGCCGACCTTGTTGCCGTTTTCGGACGCGATGCGGATGGCTTCCTGCGCAGTCTCCTTGTATGGTTCACCGATCATGACCTGCATCTTGTCCACGTAGGCGCTGGTCGCGCTGGAATGCTTCAGACTCCATTTCATCACGGTGCCCGGCGTGACCTTCACATCCTGATAGATCGCAGTGCCCTGCTGGTCGGCGGTCAGTTCAGCGAACTGGTTGTGGTGGACGGAATCGTAATTGAGTTCCACATTGCCGGCCTCGCAGCTCATGCCGGGATAATGCGCGTCTCCCTGGGTGGAATTCCATGCGAAACTCGACCTGTTCCAATTGGGAATGGCCTTGCCTGTGGTGGACATGGCGCATCCCGAACCGTATTTGCCTGTACCGGGATTGATGGTGGCGAACAGCTTGCCCTTGTTGTTTTTGTTCGAACCCGACTCCGGCAATGCCGTCCATGATGGCACGGATGGATAGTCGAAGCTGCCGTTGTCAATCTGCTCCGGCAATTGGGTGTCGGCCGTCACGACCGTCCGGTGTTCAGGCTCAAGCGCAAGCCCCCCCCCCGGTATTTCCGCAGGCCGCGAGCGGGGTCAGCGCGGCAAGCGTCATGCAACAGGCGACGAGACGTCTGCATTGTGCGAATGGCATAGATTCTCCTTTCGATACGAGAACGTCTATGCGGCCTGCCGAAGAATCCCGCATAGCCTATCCGCATGGCAAATAGATTGATCACGGCCGCCACCATCATCGCCCTCCTCACTCCGCTTGCGGCCTGCGGAAGCATCGGGGGGGGGTTG
>OFRY01000894.1_pt1 | contig 15226 bp, 13 predicted proteins | sample 1543171 | NCBI WGS metagenome assembly OFRY01 (sample SAMN04209240, study PRJEB22552) | human gut metagenome | biome: gut; material: feces | host: Homo sapiens | place: USA: Oklahoma | reverse complement strand
GGGCAAAAGTCAAGAGAGGCTTAAGTGCGGGGCGCGTACAGTCTGTTGCGCTTCGTATCATCTGTGACAGAGAAGATGAGATCAATGCGTTTATTCCGGAAGAATACTGGAGCCTGGAGGGAGATTTTCAGGTGAAGGGTGAGAAGAAACCGTTGCAGGCGAAGTTTTATGGAACAGATAAAAAGATGGATATCCACAGCAAAGAGGAAATGGATAAACTTCTGGCCTCTCTGAAAGATAAAGAATATGAGATCAATGAAGTAAAGAAAGGCGAGAGGATCAAGAATGCACCGCTTCCCTTTACTACAAGTACTTTACAGCAGGAAGCAGCCAAGACCTTAAACTTTTCCACACAGAAGACAATGCGTCTGGCACAGCAGCTGTATGAAGGAATTGATATCAAAGGAAATGGAACGGTAGGTGTGATCTCTTATCTGCGTACAGATTCCACCCGAATCTCGGAGGAAGCAGATGCTGCTGCAAGAGAATATATCACTGTTCAGTACGGAGAGGATTATGTTTCAAAGTCTGAGAAAGCTGTGAAAAAGGGACAGAAGATCCAGGATGCTCACGAAGCGATCCGTCCTACAGACATCAGCCGTACACCGGCTGTACTGAAGGAATCTCTTTCAAGAGATCAGTTCAGACTGTATCAGCTTATCTGGAGACGTTTTGCGGCCAGCAGAATGGCTCCTGCAAAATACGAAACAACATCTGTAAAGATTGGTGCAGACCAGTATATTTTTACAGTCTCTGCCTCCAAGATCATATTTGACGGATTTATGTCTGTATACACAGATGAAGAGGACCAGAAAAAAGGAAATGTTCTGAATCAGAGTCTTGAAAGAGGAATGAAGCTTAGTCTTAAGGAACTGAAACCAGAACAGCATTTCACGCAGCCGCCTGCACATTATACAGAGGCATCTCTGGTCAAGACTATGGAAGAACTGGGGATCGGACGTCCAAGTACCTATGCGCCGACGATCACAACGATCATCAGCCGCCGTTATGTTGCAAAAGAACAGAAGAACCTGTATGTTACAGAGTTGGGGGAAGTTGTCAATAATATTATGAAACAGGCTTTCCCGAGTATTGTAGATGTAAATTTTACTGCGACTATGGAAGGGCTTCTGGACTGTGTGGCAGCAGGAACTGTAAAGTGGAAGACAGTAGTAAGCAACTTCTATCCGGATCTGAAGAAGGATGTAGATGCTGCAGAGGAAGAACTTGAAAAGGTTGATATTCAGGATGAAGTGACAGATGTGATCTGCGAAAACTGTGGCAGACATATGGTGATCAAATATGGTCCTCATGGACGATTCCTTGCATGTCCGGGATTTCCGGAATGCAAAAATACCAAACCATATTTTGAGAAGATCGGGGTGGCATGTCCGAAATGTGGAAAAGAGATTGTGCTTAAGAAAACAAAAAAAGGACGTAAGTACTACGGATGTGAGGATAATCCGGATTGTGATTTCATGTCCTGGCAGAAACCATCAGCAAAGAAATGCCCGAAATGTGGAAGCTATATGGTGGAAAAGGGGAATAAGCTTGTCTGCAGCCAGGAGACATGTGGATATGTAGAGGCAAAGGACGAGAAAGAATAATAACGGATTGTAAATGTTATAAATGGGACTGTTGCAGCAGTTGAAAATGAATTTCATTAATGCAACAGTTCCGTTTTTTGTCTTACAGTCAGTGACTTTCTGACTTTTTGTCTTCAATCCTTTGAATTTTTGATGATGATATTTATTGAATAATATTATAAAAGGAATCTATTTTCAGAAAAGCAAAAATAAATAAAAAAATAGTAAAATTTGTCTTGTAATTTGACTTTAAAACGTGTAAAATCAAAGTATCAGTAATGTTAATGACCATGTGTGTCTGAATCTTCCTTGCGAGCAAAAGAAAGTGACTGCTCATTTATGAAATAATGACAGAAAGATTTCGGATATGTACAGGGTGAAAGGAGGACAATATGAGTGTTCAGCTGCTGGATAGAACAAGAAAAATTAATAAACTTCTGCATAACAGCAGTTCCAGCAAAGTGGTATTTAATGACATCTGTCAGGTTCTGATGGAGACACTGAGTTCCAACATTCTGGTTCTCAGTAAAAAAGGAAAGGTTCTGGGTGTCAGTTTATGCCCGGGAGTAGAGGAGATCACTGAACTGATCGAGGACAAGGTTGGCGGATATGTAGATTCCCTGTTAAACGAGAGATTTCTGGGTGTCCTGTCAACAAAAGAGAATGTAAATCTTCAGACACTGGGATTTGAACATGTATCAAGCAGTTATCAGGGAATCATTAATCCGATAGATATTGCAGGGGAACGACTGGGTACTGTATTTATGTATCGTTATGAGAAACCATATGACATTGAAGATATTATTGTCAGTGAATATGGAACAACCGTTGTAGGGCTTGAGATGATGAGAGCGGTTCATGAAGAGAATGCTGAGGAGGACAGAAAGCAGCAGGTAGTGAAATCTGCGTTTAATACTTTATCTTTCTCCGAACTGGAGGCGATCATCCATATTTTTGATGAACTTGACGGAGATGAGGGAATCCTGGTTGCAAGTAAGATCGCAGACCGCGTGGGAATCACCAGATCTGTTATCGTAAACGCTTTGAGGAAGTTTGAAAGTGCCGGTGTGATCGAATCCAGATCTTCCGGTATGAAAGGAACCTACATTAAAGTGCTGAATGAAGTCATCTTTGATGAACTGGAAGAGATTAAAGCTCAGAGAAATAAGAAATCCTGATATAGAAGCTTCCATAAATAATGAATGCAAGAAGGCTGTCTGCTGTATGGTGGACGGTCTTTTTATTATGTTACAGGAATTATAGCAAGCCTCTTAATTGATGTATTTGAAGACAATTCAACTGAGTGCGAAAGACAAGGAAGATATGACAAAATTATTTGTAAATTAAGAAAACAAAAGAAAAAAAGAGAATATATAAGAAAAAAAGAGAATATAGATTGTTTTATAATGATAAAAGCACTTGCGAAATCGACTCATTTTCAATAATATAAGGACAGTGATTAGCACTCGAAGTAAATGAGTGCTAGCAAAAATCGGCAGAATTAGACAGAGTGCCGAAACAGTTGCCGGATATTTTGCGATAACGGAAAGAGTACGGTAACAGGAAAGCTTTAGTTGGAGAATAAAGGAGGATATAGATCATGACATTAGTACCTTTAGGTGACAGAGTTGTATTAAAACAGGTTGAAGCAGAAGAAACAACAAAATCCGGAATCGTTCTTCCGGGACAGGCACAGGAGAAACCACAGCAGGCAGAAGTTGTAGCTGTAGGACCTGGCGGAGTTGTTGACGGCAAAGAAGTAAAAATGGAAGTAGCTGTAGGTGATAAAGTTATCTACTCCAAATATTCAGGAACAGAAGTAAAGATGGATGGCACAGAATACATTATCGTAAAACAGAATGATATTCTTGCAATTGTTAAATAAGCAATATCAAAATAGAAAACATAAATGAAGATACTTATAAGATAATATTTACAGGATGTAACATGAAATACCGGCTAAGTATCAGAAAGAATTCATAGAGATCAAAATTTGAATCAGGAGGTCATATTATCATGGCAAAAGAAATTAAATTCGGCGCAGAAGCCAGAGCAGCTCTTGAAGCTGGTGTAAATAAATTAGCTGATACAGTAAGAGTAACATTAGGACCGAAAGGAAGAAACGTAGTTCTTGACAAACCATACGGAGCTCCGCTTATCACAAACGACGGTGTTACAATCGCAAAAGAAATCGAACTTGAAGACGGATTTGAAAACATGGGTGCACAGCTGATCAAAGAAGTTGCTTCCAAAACAAACGATGTAGCAGGTGATGGTACAACAACAGCTACTGTTCTTGCACAGGCTATGGTTCACGAAGGAATGAGAAACCTGGCAGCAGGCGCTAACCCGATCATCCTCAGAAAAGGTATGAAGAAAGCTACAGATGTAGCTGTAGAAGCAATCAAGAACATGAGCCAGACAATCAGTGGCAAGAAACAGATCGCAAACGTTGCATCTATTTCCGCAAGCGATGAGACTGTTGGACAGTTAGTAGCAGATGCTATGGAAAAAGTTTCCAAAGACGGCGTTATTACAGTAGAAGAATCCAAGACAATGCACACAGAACTTGACCTTGTAGAAGGTATGCAGTTCGATCGTGGATATGTATCCGCATATATGTCAACAGATATGGAAAAAATGGAAGCAAATCTGGAAGATCCATATATCCTGATCACAGACAAGAAGATCAGCAACATCCAGGAAATCCTTCCATTACTGGAGCAGATCGTAAAAGTTGGTGCGAAACTTCTTATCATTGCTGAAGATGTAGAGGGTGAAGCTCTTACAACTCTGATCGTAAACAAATTAAGAGGAACCTTCCAGGTAGTAGCTGTCAAAGCTCCGGGATATGGTGACAGAAGAAAAGAAATGCTTCAGGATATCGCAATCCTTACAGGCGGCCAGGTAATCTCCGAAGAAGTTGGTCTGGAACTGAAAGACGCAACTATGGAGCAGTTAGGACGTGCAAAATCTGTTAAAGTTGCAAAAGAGAACACAGTTATCGTTGACGGTATGGGTGACAAAGATGCAATCGCAAACCGTGTTGCTCAGATTCGTGGACAGATTGAAGAAACAAAATCTGAATTTGATAAAGAAAAATTACAGGAAAGACTTGCAAAACTGGCTGGCGGCGTAGCTGTTATCCGTGTTGGTGCTTCCACTGAGACAGAAATGAAAGAAGCTAAGCTTCGTCTGGAAGATGCTCTTGCAGCTACAAGAGCAGCAGTAGAAGAAGGTATCATCGCAGGTGGCGGATCTGCTTACATCCACGCATCCAAAGAAGTTGCAAAACTTGCAGCAACTCTGGAAGGTGACGAGAAGACAGGTGCAAACATCATCCTGAAAGCTCTGGAAGCTCCTCTGTTCCGTATTTCTGCAAATGCAGGACTTGAAGGTTCTGTAATTATCAACAAAGTAAGAGAATCTGAACCGGGAATCGGTTTCGATGCTCTGAATGAAAGATATGTAGATATGGTAAGCGAAGGTATCCTTGACCCTGCAAAGGTTACAAGAAGTGCTCTTCAGAATGCTACAAGTGTTGCATCTACATTACTTACAACAGAATCTGCTGTTGCAATTATCAAAGAAGACACACCTGCACCGGCTGCTAATCCTGGAATGGGAATGATGTAATTTTTAATAAACGATAAAATTATACCGCAGTATGCTCAGATAAAAATAGTATGTTACTGTTCACTCCGTTCACAGTAACATAGCCAAAATTCATTCCAAATTGCCTGTGGCAATGGAATTTTGGCTTGTATGTCTCGGGATTTTGGCATATTCATGCCAAAACACCTCGCGGGATAATGGTGTGTGAACAGTAACCAATTGCCCATTCTACATTCTGATCGATATTCACTCATCTTTATTTCTGTCTTTTCTTCGTTGGTATCGCCAGGATGATGATCGTAGCAATTACAAACAAAGTTCCAAGCATCATCTCTTTTTTTGGTTTTGTTTACTTTCATTGTTCGTTTGCATATTTCTGTTATCTTTCCTGTCTGTATTATTATGGATTCTGAATATTTGAAAATAAGTATAATCCGCTGTAACGACACTTGTCAAGAAAACAAAATACCGCAGAGACTTTCTTTGTCTCTGCGGCGATTTATAGCCCTGTTATAATCAGATATAATTTCCATCATGTACACTCTGCACTGTAAATGCAGATTTCTTTTTCACGAAATCAATCGCATCTTTCACAGTGATTCCGTCAATCTGCCAGTTCGCATAGAAACCATCCAGAGTCTTTAATGTCTCGTCTTTTGCTGTATTTTCATCAAGAACAAGAAGTACGATCAGACCTGCTGCCTTAAGATGGCGGACAGTTTCTGCATAGTTTTCACTCGCTGCCGGATGATACAGATAGGTATGTTTTCCAAGTACAGTCAGTCCCTTTTCTACCTGCTCTGCAAAATCAAGAGTGATTCCTTCTTTACCGATCGGGAATTCCACTACTACCGGTGTCTGACCTTTCAGTCCTGCACGAACCTGCTCGTCCACTTTTCCGATCTGAGATCTATCCTGAGAAACAAAGGTTTTTCTCACAACACCGCAGGCAGAAGTCATATTTGTGACACGATCTATCAGGATCAGCTCACCCAGTGTTCTGTGCCTGTCAAATTCGTCTACAACGATCTTCTCTGAGAATTCCAGAGTACAGGAAGCAATCTCATTTTTCTTTAAGGTATATGCGCTTTTCTTTTCACCTGTATTAACATCCACAGAATAATTGATCTTTGTAACCAGGCCGGGGATCATCTTTGTACCGATTTTTACAAAGAAGTTCTTGCCATCCGTAAGAGCATTGTCATCCATCCAGAGGATATCTGCTTCCACAGAGTCTGTAAGAACTGCGCCGGAATCAATAGCAAGTACACATCCGCGGGAAACATCTACTTCTCTGTCAAGCTGGATGGTAACAGGCTGTCCCTGTACAGCTTCCTGAACTTCTTTATCGCCAACAAGAATACTCTTTACATGAGCTTCTTCTTTACTGGGAAGAGTAGTCACAAGGTCGCCTGCCCTGATGGCACCATTCTCAATCTGTCCCTGGAATCCGCGAAACTCATGGTTTGGTCTGCAGACTCTCTGTACAGGCATATAGAAGCCCTTCTCTGTATCTTCCTTAATGTCTACGGTTTCCAGATGGGAAAGAAGCGCCTCACCTTTATACCATGGCATGTTGTCAGATTTGGTTGTAACGTTGTCACCTTCTGTGGCAGATACCGGAATAATAGTTACATTGGCAAGTTTCAGTTCTTCTATCAGTGCTGCGATCTGATTCTCAATGTCGCGGAAACGTTTTTCATCATATTCAATAAGATCCATTTTGTTTACTGCAAATACAAAGTAACGGATTCCCATCAATGCGCAGATTCTTGCATGACGTCTTGTCTGTACCAGTACTCCCTGTGAAGCATCCACCAGGATAACTGCCAGATCTGCAAAGGACGCACCCACTGCCATGTTTCTTGTATATTCTTCATGTCCGGGTGTATCTGCAACAATGAAGCTTCTGTTATCTGTTGTAAAATAACGGTATGCAACATCAATGGTGATTCCCTGTTCACGCTCTGCCATCAGACCGTCCAGAAGAAGAGAATAATCAATGGCACCGCCTCTGCTTCCTACTTTGGAATCCAGCTCCAGAGCTTTCTCCTGATCTGTATAGAGAAGCTTTGCATCATAAAGAATATGTCCGATCAGAGTGGATTTTCCATCATCCACACTTCCGCATGTAATAAATTTCAATAATCCTTTCATCCTAGAAATACCCCTCTCTCTTTCTTCTCTCCATGCTGCCTGCTGCCTCGTGGTCGATCACCCTGCTGGTACGTTCAGAAGAAACAGCACTTAACGTCTCATCAATAATCTCATCCAGAGTATCTGCTTCAGATTCAATACCTCCAGTAAGCGGATAGCATCCAAGAGTACGGAATCTGACTTTTTTGTTTTCAATCTTTTCACCCGGACGGAGTTTTAATCTGTCATCATCCACCATAATGATATTTCCTTCTCTGTAGATGACCGGTCTTTCTTTCGCAAAATATAACGGTACAATTTCGATATTTTCACGCTGAATGTACTGCCAGATATCCTTTTCTGTCCAGTTGGAAATTGGGAATACTCGCATACTCTCTCCCTTCTGGATCTTAGTGTTATAAAGCTTCCACATCTCCGGTCTCTGGTTTTTCGGATCCCATGCCTGAGCTGAATTACGGAAAGAGAAGATTCTTTCTTTTGCTCTGGATTTCTCCTCATCACGACGGCCGCCTCCAAATGCCGCTGTAAATCCATATTTGGTCAGAGCCTGTTTTAAGGCCTGTGTTTTCATGATATCTGTATATGCAGAACCATTGTCAAATGGATTGATTCCTGCCTTTACACCCTCTTCATTGGTGTAAACCAGCATATCAATTCCGTTTTTCTTTGCGATTCTGTCGCGGAATTCGATCATCTCATGGAATTTCCATGTAGTATCAATGTGAAGGAACGGGAATGGAGGTTTCTCCGGGTAAAATGCCTTCATCGCCAGATGGAGCATAACGGAGCTGTCCTTTCCTATAGAATAGAGCATAACCGGCTTTTCACACTCGGCTGCTACTTCTCGCATAATATAAATCGCCTCTGCCTCAAGCGCATCAAGATGAGATAAGTTACTCATTGCATTATCCTCCTCTGTTTGTTTATACTCGGAATCTTTTCGTACTTGAGCAAATACACTAGAGCGTGTCTGAAAAATCATTCCCGCAATCTGCACGCCCCACTTTGCGGTATATTTTGTCCGAATTCGGTTGTCGTAGTCCACTACGACGCCCTCATCCGAACAAAATCTCCCACAAATTGTGACGCACATCTTGCGTAAAGCATTTTTCAAACACACTCTAAAGACTCTGAGAGTACATGCTTATGTTTAATATTTATTAGCGTCTTTCTTATTAACCTGAATAGTTATCTTAGTGCCATCCGGTTTCTCCACTGTCCATGTGGAAATATCCGGTTTCTCTGATACAACCATACTTGCACCTCTGCCTCCCACATCAGCTCCAAGGAAGAAGCGGATGGCATCATGCCTGCATTCCTTAATACAGGAAGTACATCCCCAGCAGTCTCTTACCTGACGGATAAAGGCTTTGTTCTCTTTATCCTTTTTGATCAGATTTCCGGGACAGGCTTCGATACATCTGCCGCATCCTGCACATTTACTTTTCTGAATCCGAATGCTCATCTCTCACCTGCTCCTTTCTCTGCTGTATTCAAACCTGTATTTTCCTTTGTGATCAGGTCACGATATAAGATCTTAATCTCGCCGTTTTCTATACGGGAGTTTACATATTTCATCCACTCTTCGCTCTGCTGCGGGTAGTCTGTATTCTCTCCGAAACTATGCCATCTGGTTTCCTTTCTGGCTGCCAGATGTGCGATCACTGCCTGGCACACGATCAGTCGTTCGCGAAGTTCATAAATCTGCATCAGTTCATAAGTATCTGTTGCTGCCAGAGTGTCAACTACTGGCAACAATGCTGCGATCTTTTCATCTGCCTTTGCAAGACTCATCCCGCTGTATCTGTAGTCTGTACCGATTCCTCCTGCGTACTGATCCATGATCTTCTGCATGGCTTCCTCAAGCTGCTCTGCATTCATCAAAGAACGGGAAGCATTCAAATGTGATTCGTATTCTGCCTTCTTAGCTATTGCAGTTTGAGACAGCTCCTGTTCTCCGCCACGCTCTAAAGCCTCTTCCTTATTTTCCGCTGCGATCCGGTCATCATCTTTGCCATTCAGATATTCCAAAATCGCCTCTGCTGCGATCTCACCTTCTGCCAGTGCGCCGGTTACATATTTCTGCGGACATCCTCCTGCTACGTCTCCGGCTGCATATAAACCTTCAATAGTTGTAGCTCTGTTATTATCTACCCAGTAACCGCTGGCTGTATGTCCGCCTACAATATATGGCTCTGTGCCCTCAATCTCTACATTCTCTTCGGATGGTCCTTTTCCGGCTTCCATCCATTTCAGAGTCTGGGACGGTGCCATATTCAGGTAAGCTTTGTAAAGGTCCTGCTCCTGTTCTTTGGAAATACCTTCCGTTCTGAGATAACATGGGCCGTTTCCTTCTCTGTTCTCCATGACTGTACCGTAAACTCGCTGGGAAGTTGTCAGACCATATTTTGTTTCATAAATATCACCATGTGCATTGACCTGTCTGGCCCCAACACCCTGAGCAATAGTTCCTGTAGGAGCAATCGTGTCCTTACATCTCAATGCAATGAAACGCATCTCAAAGGTTGTCATCTCCGCACCGGAAAGAAGTCCCATTGCATATCCTGCACCTGTGTTAAACGGAGGATACCACATCTTATGTCTGGAAAATCCCGGATTATTCGGTCTGTAAAGTCCCGCTGCACCACCTGTGGCACAAAGAACTGCTTTCGCATCAATGTCATAGAAAATATCCTCATTAACGCTAAATCCAACTGCGCCTGTGACTTTTTTGTTTTCTGTTTTATAATCTGTAATATTTACATGATTGAGAACCGTAACATTCTCCTGTTCAGCTGCCGCCTTTGCAAGGATTGGCTTCATATTTTCGCCATTGATCTTGATGTTTCGGTTTCCTCTGGCAACATATTTTCCGTTTTCGTCCTTCAGGATGACCAGCCCCAGATCTTCCATCACCTTTGTCACATGATTCAGTCTCTCTGACATGGTAAGAAGAAGGTCTTCTCTTACGATTCCATGGGCATCCTTTTTGGCATAATCCACATAATCCTGTGGCACTCTGCCTTCTGTAATATATGCGTTCAATGCATTCACGCCCGCCGCCAGACATCCGCTTCGCTTAATATTCGCTTTCTCTGCGATCAGAACTTTTCTGCCGCTTTTTTTGCCGATCACATAGGCTGCAAAGCATCCTGCCGTACCGCCGCCGATGATCAGCACATCTGTCCTGATTCTCTCTGTTCTCATTCTCTCTTACCCTTTCCTCCATACCAATGTGCCAACAAGTTGATTTTCCGATCAGTCTTGCCTCTGAATTTCTTATTTTTTCATTGTGTCAGTCGCCGCAGCCACCGTTGTCAGATAATTACAAAGTCATCCCTTACAGCCTCATTTTCGATCAGCTGTACACTGTCACCTCTCAGTGCAAAAATCCTGTAAAGGAATACATTCACAGTCTCACCTTCCCGGATATCTGCTTTCTCCAGACTTCTTCTGGCAGTTACTACGGAATTGTTGACTCTCACCTGAAGTTCCAGATTATCTCCCCTGAAAGAAACCTGTTCAACCACTCCCCGGGATACGGAAGTTTTGAACTTCTCCACTTCATCCAGTTTGGAGATTTTTACAAATTCCGGGCGGACAATGATCTTGTCTGCTCCTTCTGCCTGAGCAAAGGTATGGAAATCATCCGCATTTTTCAACACAGATGGCTGTCCGAAGAAGGACGCTGTAAAAGCTGTCTCAGGATTTCTGTAAACCCCTATGGGAGTTCCTTTCTGTTCGATCCGTCCTGCATTAGTGATAATAATCTCATCTGCTACTTCAATGGCCTCATCCTGATCATGAGTAACGAAAATACTGGTAATTCCCAGCTTCCCGATCATCTCTTTTAACCAGCTTCGCAGTTCCTGACGGATTTTTGCATCAATGGCTGCAAAAGGCTCATCCAGAAGCAGCACCTGGGGATTTGGAGCAAGGGCTCTGGCAAATGCCACCCTTTGCCTCTGACCGCCGGATAACTGGCTTGGATATCTTTTTTCCAGTCCTTCCAGCCCCACCAGTTTGATCAGCTCTCTGACTCTGGCATCAATTTTCTTCTTATCAGCCTTCTGAACCTTCAAACCAAATGCAACGTTGTCATAAACTGTCATATAGCGAAACAACGCATAATTCTGAAATACAAATCCAATCCCACGCTGACTGGCCGGAACATCATTTACCACTTTTCCATCAATAATGACCTCTCCGCTGTCCGGGGTTTCCAGACCTGCGATCATTCGAAGAATAGTTGTTTTTCCGCTTCCGCTTGGTCCCAACAGACCAATCAGTTTACCTTTCTCAATTCCGAAATTCACATTCCTTGATGCCTGGTAAGAACCATATGTCTTATTGATATTTTTTAACTCTACATACATATCAGGCTTCCTTCTTTCCTTTATATTCAATCAGGCTTCTGACTACCAGAATGATAACTGCCATGATCACAAGCAGTGAAGATACGGCAAATGCCGGAACATACTGAAACTCATTAAACAAAATCTCTACATGAAGAGGAAGTGTATTGGTCTTTCCTCTTAAATGTCCGGAAAGTACAGATACCGCTCCAAACTCTCCCATTGCTCTTGCCGTACAGAGCACAACTCCATACAGTAATGCCCATTTGATATGAGGGAATGTGATCTTCCAGAAAATGGTCCATCCACCTGCTCCCATCAGGGCTGCCGCTTCCTCCTCATCGCTTCCTTCTGCTTCCAGAACCGGAATCAGTTCTCTGGAAATAAAAGGAAAGGTTACAAATACAGTTGCAATAATGATTCCCGGTACAGAGAATACAACTTTAATCCCTAACTTCATGAGAAAAAAGTAAACAGGACTCTGTCGTCCGAAAGTCAGAAGAAAGATCAAACCTGCAATAACAGGGGAAATAGTAACCGGAAGATCGATCAGGGTAGTGAGAAGCTTTTTACCCCTGAACTGAAACTTTGTCAGTGCCCAGGCTGCAAAAACACCAAAAACAGTGTTAAAAACAACTGCAAAGAGTGTTGCCTTCACTGTAAGAAGAAGTGCTTTGATGGTGTACTCATCTGTCACTGCAGCTGCATAGACCTTCCATCCGCTCCGCAATGCTTCTGTGATCACAGTGATCAGAGGAAGAAGGAGCATGACTGCCAGAAACAGAACGCTGATCCCGACAAGCAGCCATTTTGTAATTTCCTCCGAAGTCTTTTCATTGTTGTCCATCAGGCATTTCCTCCTCTTAAAATTCTTGCATTTCTCTGCTGTATCATACTGTTAAGGAACAGAATAAAAAATGAAACTGCCAACATCACAAGTGCGATTGCCGTTGCACTTGAATAATCAAATTCCTGAAGCTCTGACATAATAACCAGCGGTGTGATTTCTGTATAATAGGGTTTATTTCCTGCGATAAATACAACACTTCCATATTCACCCAGACATCTTCCGAACGCAAGTCCGGTCCCTGCAAGGATTGCGGGCTTCAGTTCCGGAAAAATGACCTTCCAGAAGATAGTTGTTTTCTTTGCTCCCAACACTCCTGCTGCCTCGCTGTAAGAATTATCCATCTTTTCCAGAACCGGCTGTACACTTCGCACAACGAACGGTATTCCTACAAATATCATAGCCACTGTAATACCTATTCTTGTGTATGCGATCTTGATACCGAATCCTGCAAAAAAGCTGCCGACAATTCCCGAATCTGAGGTCAGGGATGTCAGTGCAATACCTGCTACCGCTGTGGGAAGAGCAAAGGGAAGTTCAATCACCCCATCCATAAGTCTCTTGCCCGGAAAATCATATTTCACAAGCACCCACGCAAGAATAGTTCCCATAATTCCATTTATTACTGCTGCTGCAAAAGCACATACAAAACTGGTATAAAAGGATGCCAGCACTCTGGCTCTTGTGATGGTTTCGATAAAATCTTTAAAACTCAGCTTCGCTGTGTAGATCACCAGACTTGCCAGGGGGATCAGAACTACCAGACTCAATATGGAAATGGTAATTCCCATGGAGAGCCCAAACCCTGGAATCACCGGTTTATTTCTTTTTTTCATAATCAATTACCGCCTCTTCTGTCTCATATATTCTGTCTGTGCTTATGCTCTTGCTTCATCTTGTCTTCCTTTATCTCTCATAAATCTGATCGAAAATTCCGCCATCTGTGAAATGTTTCTCCTGCACTTTATCCCATCCGCCATAATCACTGATATTTGCCAGATTTATATTCAGATCAAACGTATCACTGTGCTTCTTCAGGATTTTCTCATTGGTGGGGCGGAAATAATTCTCTGCTGCGATCTCCTGTGCTTCGTCGGAATACAGATAATTTAAATACTCAGCTGCCACATCTCTTGTATCTCTGTAATCCACCACTTCATCTACCACCGCCACAGAAGGCTGTGCCAGAATACTTACGCTTGGAGTAACAATCTCATACTCATCCGGATAATCCCGCATGGATAGATAAGCTTCATTTTCCCACGCAACCAGCACATCTCCTTGTCCGTTCTCCACGAAAGAGGTCGTTGCGCCTCTTGCGCCTGAGTCAAGAACCACCACATTCCGGTAAAGTTTCTTGATAAATTCCTTCATCTGCGCTTCATCGCCACCATACTTTTTATCTGCGTAAGCCCACGCTGCCATGTAGTTCCATCTGGCACCGCCGGAGGTTTTCGGATTTGGTGTTACTACTCCCACTCCTTTTTTCGTCAGATCGTCCCAGTCTTTGATATCCCTGGGATTTCCTTTCTTCACCAGAAATACGATAGTGGATGTATAAGGAGAACTGTCATTGTCAAATTTATCTTTCCATCCTGCCTTGATCAGCCCTGCGTTTTCAATAGACTCAATATCATATTCCAGTGCCAGGGTTACCACATCTGCATCCAGACCATTGGCTACCTCCAGTGCCTGTTTCCCTGAACCGCCATGGGACTGTATCACTTCCACATCTTCCCCGGTCTTCTCCTTCCAGTGGTCTTCAAATATTTTATTATACTGTTCAAACATCTCTCTGGTAGGATCATAGGAAACATTAGTGATAGACACCGTTTTTCCAAAAGTCTGTACCGGCATCAGTGCCAGTACAACTGCAAGACCAAAGGCAAATAATTTTCTGATCATGTTTCATCTCCTGAGCATTTCCGTGATTTTTTCAGTCTCTTCTTTGGGATTTTACACCAATACAAGTTCTTCCTTCTCAGATTCTGTTCCTTCTATATGGAAGGAATTCAGAACCGGATTCTCATTGTCCATAAGGGAAAGGATCATATAGCTTGCTGTGCTGTCATAAGCCAGTCTCTTATCTTCTTCGGATGGTCTGGATGGACTTTCCGGATGAGAATGCCAGTTACCCAGAGGTACCAGACCGTTGGCACGCATATCCTTAACTGCTGCCAGCTGCTCTTTTGGATCCAGTGAAAAATGTTCATTGGAATGATCAATATTTGTCAGGCAGTAAACCTTTTCAATAAATTTGTCCTTACCTTCCTTTTTTCCTGCGACCAGTCCGCAGGCTTCTTCCGGAAGATTTTTTCTGGCATGCTTTAAGATTATTTCGTAATCACTTTTTGACATTGTAATCATTATTTACTCACTCTCCAAACATTCCTTACAGAACTCCGTCACATTCTGCCTGCTCATAATCGATCAGTTCGGTAATTGTAGGATGTTCCCCACATACCGGACAACTTTTCACGTGTTGCGGAAGTTTGATCTTACGGAATTCCATAGTAAGCGCATCATAGGTAAGAAGGTATCCTGTAAGAAGATCGCCAACTCCAAGAATATACTTAATGGCTTCCATTGCCTGAAGGCTTCCGATCACACCTCCCATTGCTCCGATGACACCAGCCTGTTTACAGGTAGGTACGGCATCCTTTGGC
>OFRY01000878.1_pt1 | contig 15443 bp, 8 predicted proteins | sample 1543171 | NCBI WGS metagenome assembly OFRY01 (sample SAMN04209240, study PRJEB22552) | human gut metagenome | biome: gut; material: feces | host: Homo sapiens | place: USA: Oklahoma | reverse complement strand
CCATCAATCCGACCCGCAATTCCTTCGACGAGCAGCTAGCGGCGGTCGAAGGCGCGGACTACGCGCTGAGCTTCGCTTCCGGACTGGCCGCCATCGACGTGCTGCTGCGTGCCACGTTGAAACCGGGCGACAATATTCTGCTTGGCAATGACGTGTATGGCGGAACCTACCGATTGCTTTCCAAGGTGTTCGTGCCGTGGGGCGTCGGTCTTGACGTGGTGGACATCACCGACACGGCGGCCGTTTCCGCGGCGCTCAGCCAGAAGCAGTACCAGTACATTTGGGTGGAAACCCCGTCGAACCCGCTGCTCAACATCACCGATATCGCAGCCACGTCAGCGGTCGCTCACGCGCATGACACCAAAGTGGTGGTAGACAACACCTTCGCATCCCCGGTATTGCAGCATCCGTTGACGGATGGCGCCGACGTGGTCGTATATTCCACCACCAAATACATCGGCGGACATTCCGACGTGGTCGGCGGAGCTGTGGTGCTCAACGACAAGGAAATCCGCGATGAAGTGGCGTTCCTGCAGAACGCGGCCGGAGCTGTGCCATCTCCGTTCGACTCCTGGCTTGACATTCGTGGCCTCAAAACGTTGGATCTGCGCGTCAAGCAGCACAGCCGTAACGCCATGAAGGTGGCGCAATGGCTGGAAACCCGCCCTGAAGTGGAACGCGTATGGTACCCGGGACTGGAATCCCATCCAGGCCACGAGATTGCCGCACGACAGATGCATGGCGGCTTCGGAGGCATGATCTCCGTACAGATCGCAGCCGGATTCGAAGCGGCCAAGAAGTTCGCCGGTGCTACGGAAGTGTTCACTTTGGCTGAGTCGTTGGGAGGCGTGGAATCCCTGATTGAGCATCCGGGCGCCATGACCCACGCTTCCGTTGCCGGTACCACGCTGGAAGTGCCCGCCAATCTCGTGCGACTTTCCGTCGGTCTTGAAGATGCTGACGATTTGATCGCGGACTTGGAGCAGGCATTTCGTCGTGTTTGAGATAAGATCGCAGCCTCGTTACGGTTTTGTGTAATCCGTCAAAAAGGCAAAACGTGCATAAATCCTCGCCATCGGATTCGCCAAAAGCGTATATTATGCTATTTCGAATCTGCTTATGGCGAGGGTTTTGCCATATAATACTTTCGACAACGTTCGTGTTCATCTACCAGCGCATTCTCTGTGGAATCGAACGCCCATGATTATCGAGACGAGGCGGCATGCTGCAAATTCAAGGCATCTCCAAACAGTATAAAACCGGCGACTTCGTGCAGCGGGCGCTGGATAACGTCAGTCTAAACCTGCGTGACAACGAATTCGTGGCCATTCTCGGTCCTTCGGGATCCGGCAAAACCACACTGCTCAACATCATCGGCGGACTTGACCACTATGATTCCGGCGATCTGGTGATCAACGGCATTTCCACCAAACAATACAAAAGCCGCGATTGGGACTCCTATCGCAACCACACCATCGGTTTCGTGTTCCAGAGCTACAATCTCATTCCCCATCAGACCATTCTGTCGAATGTGGAACTTGCCCTAACCATTTCGGGCGTATCGCATTCGGAGCGTCGAGAGCGTGCGCGCAAGGCGCTTGAACAAGTGGGTTTGGGCGAGCATGTCAACAAAAAGCCGAACCAGCTTTCCGGCGGTCAGATGCAACGCGTGGCCATTGCACGCGCGTTGGTGAACGATCCGGATATCGTGCTCGCCGACGAGCCAACCGGTGCGCTTGATTCCGACACTTCCGTGCAGATCATGGATCTGCTCAAAGAGGTTGCCAAAGACCGCCTCGTGGTGATGGTGACACATAACCCCGAACTGGCCTACCAGTATGCCACGCGCATTGTGGAGCTCAAGGACGGTGTGATCCGTTCCGACTCCGACCCGTTCGAACCAGCCCAGAACGAAACGGCCACCGCTCCCGTGCACAAGACCATGGGCCGCGCATCCATGTCGTTCGGCACGTCGTTGGCATTGAGCTTCAACAATTTACGCACCAAGAAGGGCCGCACGTTCCTTACGGCATTCGCAGGATCCATCGGCATTATCGGCATCGCATTGATTATGTCCGTTTCGGCAGGCGTGAACACTTATATCGACAATATTCAGCGCGAGACGATGACTGCTTACCCGATCAGTATCGACGAACAGACCTTCGACCTGACCAGCATGATGACTTCCGGTCAGCAGAGTGCGGACAATCAAGGCAAGAAGCATAAGAGCGACGCGATTTATCCGGATGATGCCGCCATCAAGGGCACCGCTTCGATGACCAGCAGCATTACCGAAAACAATCTGAGCGCGTTCAAGAAATACCTTGATAATAAGGACAGTGACATCAATCGGTATATCGGTTCCGCGGGAATCCAGTATTCGTATGATACGAGGTTCTCCGTATTCTCACACGATCCAGACGGCACGCTTGTCAACGCCGATGGTGTGACGGTGGGCAAAACCGGCACCAAATCGATGGCCGACCAGATGGCGGATGGTTCGCTGATGTCTGCCGACTCGTCCACCTTTACGTCGACGCGCGTGAGCATGCTCACGGGTAAAACCGACCAGAATGCTGCACCGAGCTCGTTTCATGAGATCATGCCAAGCGCTGATGGCAAAAAGAACGTCGGCAAGGTCATTTCCGACAATTATGAGGTAGTCGAAGGATCCTGGCCAAAGAACAAGAACGAGGTTGTGCTCGTACTTGACGAGAACAATTCATTGTCGTTAACCGCTGTGTATGAGCTAGGCCTCAAATCCGCCAGTGAATACCACGATATGATGAACCAGCTCAATTCCGGCGACGATGTGAAAACCGATACCAAGAAGATTGACTATTCCGACGTTATCGACCGCACGCTGAAGCTGCTGCCGGCCTGCGACCAGTATGTCAAAGGCGATAACGGCCATTGGACGTACGTGGGCGACGATGTGGACCAGATTAATGCGCTGATCGACTCCGACAAGGCCATCGATCTGAAGATCGTGGGCGTGGTTAAGCCGGTAGAGGATGCTGACGCAACCCCGCTTTCCTCCGGTGTGGGCTATACGCGTGCTCTGACCAATGAGCTGATCGACCGTGCCGAATCCAGTGAAATCGTCACCGAACAGCAGTCCGATAAAGACCACAATGTACTCAACGGCATGACGTTCTCGCCATCCGACGATGCCACCAAGGCCCAGGATGCCCGCGATTACGTCGCATCCCTCGGCGTAAGCAGCAAGGCGCAGATGGCGCAGAACATGATGGCGGCCGCAGACGCATCCGGAGGTGACTCCCAGCAGGCCGCGGCCATGGCTCAGATGGGCGAACAGCAGCTCGCCGACCAATTCGACGCCTATATCGCCACCGCCGACGAGGCCACGCTGGTCGCCATCTACAACCAGTACGTGTCCACCGGCTCCTACAACGATAATCTCGCTGATTTCGGCGTGGTCAGCCGTGACGCACCAAGCTCCATCAACATTTACGTTGACAGCTTCGAAGACAAGAATTCCATCAACGACGCCATCGACGAATACAACAGGACCGCCAAAGAAAAAGACAAGATCACCTACACCGACTACGTCGGTCTGATGATGAACTCAGTAACCACCATCATCAACGTCATCACCTATGTGCTGATCGCTTTCGTGGCTGTGTCATTGGTGGTCTCGTCGATCATGATCGGCATTATCACCTATATTTCCGTACTGGAACGTACCAAGGAAATCGGTATTCTGCGCGCCATGGGCGCATCCAAACGCAATGTGTCGAACGTATTCAACGCGGAAACCGGCATTATCGGCCTGCTGGCCGGTCTGATCGGCGTTGGTGCCACCGTGCTGCTCAACTTCCCGATCAACATCGTGCTGCACCACTTCATGGGTACCACCGAGGTCAGTGCCGTGCTGCCGGTCGGTAATGCCATCGCTCTGGTGATTCTCAGCGTAGTGCTCACCCTGATCGGCGGCCTCATCCCAAGTCGTGGCGCCTCCAAGCAGGATCCCGCCACCGCCCTCCGCACCGAGTAGAGGCGGTGGATACTAGACTGCTGCGTATGACAGAGTTTACGTCGGCGCGTGACGCCCTCCGTACCTACTTCGGATACGACGCCTTCCGTCCCGGTCAAGAAGGCATAGTCAATGCGATTATCCAAGGCCGTGATGCGCTCGGTGTCATGCCCACCGGTGCTGGCAAGTCGATCTGCTACCAGATTCCCGCCACGCTTCTTCCGGGCATGACCATCGTCATTTCCCCGTTGATCTCGTTGATGCGCGATCAGGTCGACGCGCTCAACGACGTGGGCATTCCAGCCGCGTTCATCAATACCACGCAAAGTCCCGACGAACAGGATCTGGTGTTCGTGCAGGCGTTGTCGGGACGGATCAGACTGCTGTATGTGGCTCCGGAACGTTTGGAAACCGAACGTTTCCGCACGTTCGCCAGTCGTGTGCCGATTTCTCTGGTCGCCGTTGACGAAGCGCATTGCGTGTCGCAATGGGGTCAGGATTTCCGTTCGTCATATCTTGGTATCGGCGATTTTCTGAAGGCATTGCCGACCCGTCCGACGGTTGCCGCATTCACTGCGACCGCGACGGAACGGGTGCGTCGCGATATTATCGGAATTCTCGGATTGCGCGATCCGTCCGTCACCGTCACCGGCTTCGACAGGGCCAACCTGTATTTCGATGTGATCAGGATGGAAAGGAAATATAAGGCTTCGTGGGTGGCTTCATATATTGCGGATCATCCTGACGAATCCGGCATCGTGTATTGCGCGACCCGCAAGGAAGTGGAGTCGCTTGCCGAATCGTTGAATATCGCCGTGCGCGAGCTGCGTGCAGCGAAAGGTGAGGATGCGACGCGACTTGGCATGGTCGCAGTCGCCTATCATGGCGGTATGTCGGCCGAAACGAGGGAACGGGCACAACGTGATTTCGTAACCGACCGTGTGCCTGTGGTGGTTGCCACGAATGCGTTCGGCATGGGCATCGACAAGTCGAACGTGCGTTATGTGATCCACCATAATATGCCGGAATCGATTGAAGCGTACTATCAGGAGGCCGGTCGTGCGGGGCGTGACGGCGAGCCGAGCCGGTGCACGTTGCTGTGGAACGAATCTGATATTGCTACGAGGCGAAGGCTGCTTGATTCGGATTATGAGAACGAGCGTTTGACCGCCGAAGAGCAGGAGGTCGTGCGTGCGTCGAAACGGCGTCTGCTCAACGCCATGATCGGTTATTGCCGTACCACGGATTGTCTGCACGAGTATATGACCAGGTATTTCGGTGAGGCCGGGGGAGCGGCCGTCCGTGATGACGGCATGTGCGTGGGAGGATGTGCGAACTGCGGGAATACGTTTGAAACCGTTGACGTCACGGATATCGCGCGGGCCATCAGCCGCTGCGTGCATGACGTGAACCAGAAGGTCGGTTCGGGGAAGATCGTCAAAGTGCTGCGGGGGTCGAAAGCGCAGGATTTGAACTATCTCCATCCTGCCGATCTGCCGACATACGGCATGTTGAGCGAGACTTCGGAGGCACGGATTCGTGACGTGCTCAGCCAGATGGCGACGGATGGTTTTCTTTCCATTTCGGAAGGTTCCATGCCGATCGTTCGCTTCGGTGAACGTGCGGCGGAAACGGTCGCGCCGAATTTTCATTATGAAATCAAGAAGATCGAACGGAAGCACGCTGCGAAGCGTGCAGAATCGCCGTCCGCAGGCTCTCAGACTATGGGATCGTATGTGCCGGGCGACGGAGACGAGGAATTGTTCGCCAAACTGCGTGCGTTGCGGCTTGACATCGCCCGCGAACTCGGTAAACCCCCGTATATCGTCTTTTCCGATAAAACGCTGCGCGATATGGTGCGTATTAGGCCGGTCACCGGCGAGCAATTCTCGCAAGTCAACGGCGTTGGTGCGCTCAAATTGGAAGCGTATGGCGAACGGTTCATGGAAGTGATCCGCGATTTCGTTGCATGAATCAGGTGACGTGTCAGCTTGAGGAATAAGCGTATCGATTATTGCAAGATCATACGTTTTATATGATACGTAACACGTTATCGGCAACATGTATGGCGGTGAGGTTGACGTATGCCGGCAAAACGGCGACAGTAGAGACGAACAGTTGTTGAAGAAAGGATTGATGATGGCAGAAGACAAGCCGGTTGTGGAAAGCTTCCAGCTCGACCACACCAAGGTGAAGGCTCCGTATGTGCGTTATATCGACACGCAGACCGGTCCGAATGGCGATGTGATTTCCAATTATGATTTGCGTTTGGTGCAGCCGAATGAGAATGCGATTCCGACCGGTGGCCTGCACACCATCGAACATACGATTGCGGTGCTGCTGCGTGAACGTATCGACGGTTATATCGATTGTTCTCCGTTCGGCTGCCGTACCGGTTTCCATCTATTGACGTGGGGTGAGCATTCCACGGAAGAAGTGGCGCGTGCGTTGAAGGAGGCGTTGGAATTCATCGCGTATGAGGCCACATGGGATGACGTTCCTGCCACCACCATCGAAAGCTGCGGCAATTACCGCGACCATAGCCTGTTCACGGCGAAGGAATGGTGCAAGGATATTCTCGCCAAGGGCATTAGCTCTGACGCGTTTGAGCGCCGCCTAGTCTGATTCGCGTGCGATTGCACGTCTGTTTTCGAGCATATTGCGAATACTGTGCCGTGGGCATGGTATTTTTGACGCTCGGAAGAAGACAAGGTGATGCAAAGGTGAACGAGATGGGTGAGGAGAGCGTCATTACCTCTGAACGGCGGTTCCGTCGTGCCACTATGGCCGATTTGCCGACCATGCTGAAGATTTATGAGCATGCCCGCAAGTTGATGGCCTCCAATGGCAATCCCACGCAGTGGGGTGATAAGTTCCCTCGTGAGGAAGTGGTTCGTGACGATATCGAATCGCAACGCACTGTGCTGCTTGTTGATACGGTTGATGGCGAGGAACGTGTGCTCGCCCAGTTCGCATTGTGTCCGGGCATCGACCCGACGTATGTGAATATCGATGGTGCCTGGCTGGATGACGATCCGTATGTGACCATCCACCGGATCGCCTCGTCGGGTCTCGCCAAGGGTGCGGCGAAGGACTGCATCAACTGGTGCATCGAACATTACGGCAATGTGCGCGCGGATACGCATCCCAACAACAAGGCCATGCAGCATGTGCTCGAATCGAATGGTTTCGCGCGCTGCGGCTTGATTCAGTTGCTTGACAGGCCGTTCGACACCACGCGTATCGCCTATCAGCGTCATGAATGGTGAGATTTTCGGATTTATATGGATTGGCGTCAATCAATATAAATTCATTGCAAACAATTGTAAATAGTCTTCGCTATCGAGAAGCAAAAAAATCCCGTTGAATATCGTATTTCAGATGTTCAACGGGATTTTTATATCCGATTGTGTTGCTTTCGATATATCTTACGAAAGATATATCGAAAGCAACCGTATTGTCGGTTTTTAGAACAGTCCTGGCTCGTTCAATGCGGAATGCTTGCGGCTGTACACGAAATACACGATCAAACCAAGGGCGAACCAGATTGCGAAACGCACCCAAGTCTCCCAATTCAAACCGCAAATCAGAATGAAGCAGAAAATGATCGCGCAGATTGGCGTGAACGGCACGCCCGGAGCGCGGAAGCCACGGTGTGCGTCCGGCTGGGTCTTACGCATCCACAGAATGCCCGCGGACACGATGATGAACGCCGACAGCGTACCGATGTTCACCAATTCGAACAGCACGTTGATGTTGATGAAACCGCCGGCGATGGCCGTTAGAATACCGAAGAACCATGTACCTTTGAACGGGGTGCGGTATTTCGGGTGTACTTCGCCGAAGAACTTCGGGAACAGGCCGTCGCGGCTCATGGCGTAGCAGATGCGGGACTGGCCGTACAGCTGCACCAGCATCACCGTGGTCATGCCGATCAGAGCGCCAAGATTGACAACGAACGCCAGCCAGTTGAGACCGGTTTCGAGAATCACGCCGGCCACCGGAGCGTCAATGAAGTTCGCGAACTCCTTGTATGGCACCACACCGGTCATGATCAGCGTCATGATGATGTACAGCACGGTCGACACGGCCAACGAGATCAGAATGCCGCGCGGCAGTGTCTTGTTCGGATTGATGGTCTCCTCGGCGGAAGAGGACACCGCGTCAAAGCCGATGAAGCTGAAGAACACGATGGAAGCGGCCGGCACAATGCCGTACGGCTGGGTGGAGCCGGGCTGGAAAGTGTAGATGCCGTACGGGGAGAACGGCTGCCAGTTGGACGGCTTGACATACCACACGGCGCACACGATGAACAGCACGATGATGGCCAGTTTGATCATCACCATAATATCGTTGGTTTTCTTCGTCTGGTTAATGCCGATGGACAGCACCCAAGTGATGATGAGCACGATCACGAAACCAGGCAGATTGAAGTATGTGGTCACGCCTGGCGTGGTGCCGTATGCCGCAGTCAGTTCAACTGGCAGATGCAAGCCGAAACCCTCCAACAGTTTGTTGAAATATCCGGACCATCCGGCGGACACGGTGGCCGCCTGCAAGGCGTATTCCAAAATCAAATCCCAGCCGATCACAAACGCGATCAGCTCGCCGAACGCCAAATACGCGTACGAATATGCGGAACCGGACACTGGTGCCATCGCGGCGAACTCCGCATAGCACAATCCCGCGAAACCGCAGCAGACCGCGGCCAGAAGGAAGGAGATGCACAATGCCGGACCTGCGGTGAGGGCGCCCTTGCCGGTGAGTACGAAAATGCCGGTGCCGATGATGGCGCCGATTCCCAGCATGGTAAGGTCAAATGTTTTCAATGTGCGTTTCAGCGGAGTCGACTCGGATACGAGCTGGTCCACTGACTTTTTGCGAAAAAGATCCATGGTCTTAATTCCCTAAAAATGGTTTTATATGGGCTGGACCGGACGGATTTCCGGGACTCTGGCACGCCTCAAACGCCAGAAATCAAAAGAAGGGCTGAACGCCTCATATACGGGAGGTGTACGCGCCTTATGTAAGGAGAGTGTAAAAACCTGGCGCGGACAAAAACGTGAAAACCCCGTGAATCGTCTCATCATGTGTGCGCGTCTTTCCAAAGCCGTCACGTGGGAGCGCAACAATAGAGCCATGACTTTCAATGCTGCCCGTGAATGGCAATTCTCATCCGAACAAGGCAAGGCCAATTATGAGGCCGCCCAAAAGCAATATCCGGCGCAGGCCATCGTCGATATGGCCGCATTGCGAAACAACATGCGTCATCTGGTGAGCGTGGTTGGCGGCCCGAATTCCGGCACCGCCGTGATGGGTGTGGTCAAGGCCGACGCGTACGGGCATGGTCTTATTCCGGCCGCGCTCGCGGCACTTGCGGGAGGTGCGACCTGGCTGGGTACGGCGCAATCACATGAGGCGCTGCTGCTGCGCAAGGCGGGCATCGGGCCGGACCGCTGCCACATTCTGACATGGGTATATAACGGCATGGCTGTGCCTTTTGACGAGCTGATCGACAATGATATCGATATTTCCGTCGGATCATTGCCGGGCATTGACGGCGTTGCGGCTGCGGCGCGTCGTCTTGGAAAAACCGCACGCGTGCATGTGAAGGTCGATTCCGGTTTCGGACGTAATGGATTCACTCCGGCCACGTTCGATGCGGCGCTCGCCAAGCTGGTGCCGCTCGCCAAGGAGGGTGTGCTGCATATCGTCGGCCAGTGGAGCCATTTGGCGGTGGCGGACGCTCCGGACGTTCCTGAATTCGTGGCATCCACCGACAGGCAGATCGAGAATTTCAAGGATTTCACCCGTCGTATGGAGCAGGCGGGCATTGCGCCGGAGATTCGTCATCTCGCCAATACCGCTGCCACGCTTTCACGTTCCGAGATTCATTTTGAGCTGACGCGCCCGGGTATCGGCCTGTATGGTTATGAGGCTGATCCGGCCATGGGCACGCCAGGTACATACGGTTTGACGCCGGCCATGACGTTGCAGGCGCAGCTTGGTACGGTCAAGGATGTTGAAGCGGGCCATGGCATTTCCTATGGCCGCACGTACCTGACTCCGTCCGATACGTCCACCGCGATCGTGCCTGTCGGCTATGCGGACGGCATTCACCGTTCCGCTTCCGGTTTTGATATGGAAGGCGCGAAGCATGTGGTCAAGCCAGGAGGCCCGGTGCGTGTGATGACCACGGAAGGTCCGCGCCTCTACCGTGTGTCCGGTCGCGTGTGCATGGATCAGTTTATGCTTGACCTGCACGGTTCTGCGGAAAAGCTTGGCGTGCATGAGGGCGACACCGTGCAGCTGTTCGGTCCGGGCCGTGGTGAGGATTATGCCGAACCGACCGCTGACGATTGGGGTCGTGCCGCAGGCACCATCAGCTATGAGATCTTCACCTGCCTGTGCAACCGTATCCCGCGCCTGTACGAGCATGCCTCTGACGTGCTGTCGGTCGAAGATCTCGCCAAACTCGATCCCGCAACCCTCCTATAAAGAATCAGGCGTGCGATGGGAGGCACGCCGTGAAAGTCAATATGGTGGGCGCGGCACGTTCGATGGTTGGTCAACGTGCCGCGCTTGCTGTTAAGGTGGTGAGCTATGCCAGGAATGATTCTGAAGGAAGATATCGAAAAAGTTCGCGCCACCGCCGATCTGTACGACATTGTGTCCGCAACGGTTACGCTCAAACCTTCAGGAACTGGCACATACGTGGGGCTGTGCCCGTTTCATGACGAGAAAACGCCAAGCTTTTCCGTGCGTCCGGCGCTCGGTGTGTGGCATTGCTTCGGCTGCGGTCTTGGCGGAGACGTGTTCGGCTATGTGGAGCATCAGGAGAACGTCGACTTTCGTGATGCCGTCGAGCTTTTGGCCGACCGATACCATATCGAATTGCGTTATGACCAGTCGAACGCCAAGAAGGAGCATACCGGTTCGAAACGTGCCCGCCTGTTGGAAGCCAACGAGGCCGCGCAGGAGTTTTTCGTCTCGCAGCTGATGACCAAAGACGCGCTCGCCGCGCGCAAACTGCTTGATGGCCGTAATTTCAGCCAGGCCGATTGCCAACGATTCGGTTGCGGATATGCTCCGCAAGGCTGGGATAATCTGGTGCGGTACTTGGCAGGCAAGGGCTTCACACAGCAGGAAATGTTGGACGCAGGTTTGGCCCGTCAAGGCCAGCATGGGGTGTATGACTATTTCCGTGGCCGCGTAACATGGCCGATTCGCGATTCAACCGGACGCACGCTTGGTTTCGGCGCTCGCAAGTTGTATGAGGATGATTCGATTAGCGCGAAATACATTAATACTCCCGACACGCAGTTGTATCGGAAAAACCAGGTGCTGTATGGCATTGATATGGCGAAGTCGGCGATTGTGAAGAAACGTCAGGCGGTGATCGTCGAAGGGTATACGGATGTGATGGCCATGCATTTGGCCGGCATTGATACCGCGATCGCGACATGCGGCACCGCGTTCGGTGCCGAGCATGCCAAGATCGTGCGTCGTCTGATCGCCGACGATTCGTTGGGTGCGGTACAGCTGGTTGGTCCGTTGAAGGTTGAAGGACAGGCGTTGAGTTCGCGTATCGTGTTCACCTTCGATGGCGATGCGGCCGGTCAGAAGGCTGCGATTCATGCGTTCGGCTTGGATTCCGCTTTTTCGACGCAGGCGTTCGTTGCTGTGGCCGACGACAATCTCGACCCGTGCGATTTGCGTATCAAGCGAGGTAATGAGGCGGTTCGCGCGTTGATCGATCATGCCGAACCACTGTATGATTTCGTGATCAAAACCGCGATCGGGCGTTTCGACACCACTTATACCACTGGGCAGATGGGCGCAGTCAAGGCGGTGGCGCCGTTGATCGCACAGATTCGTGACCGTTCCCTGTTGGATTTGTATTCACGCAAGGCGGTGCGCCAGATCGGCGTCGACTTGGATATCATGCAGCGTGAAGTGCGTGACGCACGACGCAAACTGCAGGTGCGGGACGAAGATGCGTACGCTCCGAAACGTCGTTTTGCAGGCAATGCCGGAGCTGCGGTGGAACCGCGTATGGAACAAGGCGCGAATCCGTATGCGAATCCTTCCGCGCGGAAGGCGTTGGAACATCGTGATGCGGCGGAGCAATCCTACTATCGCATTGATGATGCCGTGTTCATTTGCGAACAGCAGTTCATGGCAACCCTGATTCAAGTGCCGCTTGCCGTTGATCCGACACTGTTCGCCAGTCTTACGCTGTCGAGCTTCATGACCCCCGTATTCCGCACGTTATTCCAAGCGGTCGCGGCGGCGGGGGGACTGCCGTCTGCTGATACCCCGCAAGGATTGTGGATGCACAATCTCACCAAAGCGGGTGGTCCGATGTTGGAATCCGTCATCAACGAGCTTGCCGTCATGCCATTGCCGCTTCCTCCGAGCGATACTGACGCAGAACGTGCGTCGCAACAATCGCAGGAAGGCAACGTGCAATTGCGCAAGCCGACCGATGACGAACGCAGATACGCGTCTGAACTCATCATTCGACTGCTTGACACGGGTATCATGCGCAAAATCGGCGCGGACCAGCGTCGCATGGCGCAACTGCCGGACGGTGCCGAGAAAATCGAGCTGCTTGGCCAGATTACCAAGCTGGAAACGTTGCGCAAGGATCTGCAGACGAGGGTGTTCGGCAATAACGTCGCCTGAATATTTGGTGTGCCGGAGCGTCAACCCCCGAACGTCTTTGTCGTTCACCTGAATTTGCCACATGCCTGAGTGCGGTATGAACAGCCGGCGAACGTGTGGTGAACGCAGGAAGAATACTTAACGAATTCTTGGCTGGTGCACGGTATCCTTCGGCGTGTTTTGCAATTGCAAAACAGTTTTGCCGGTTTGCAAAGTCAGGGAACAGTAAGGCGCATGGGCTGAAAAACGTTGGAATGGTCGGAAAAATAGTATGCCAAGGGTATGTGGTACGCGATTTTTCGGGTAAAGTGAATACGGCGTTTCTTGAGTAAATCGCCCGGGTCTGCAAACGGTTTGCAAACTGGATTCACGGAGGAATGAATGCGACGATTGGTCGTTAAAATCCTGAAAAACGAGACCATTCTCGTAGTTGCTTCCATACTTGCTCTTATTTCATGCTTTATCGTGCCTCCTGACAAGGAGTATGCCGGATATATTCATGCCAGCACCATTTCGCAGCTGATCTGCCTGATGCTGGTGGTGTGCGGTTTCCAGCGCATCGGTGTGTTCCGCATCATCGGTTCGCGGTTGCTGCATCATGTGAGCACCGCCCGCGGATTGGTGATCACGCTGATTTCGCTCACCTATTTTTCCGGCATGCTGATTACCAATGATGTGGCGCTGGTCACGTTCATTCCATTCGCGATCGCGGTGCTCACCATGGCTCACATGGAGGAGCATGCGGTGCTGGTCGGTACGTTGATGACCGTCGGTGCGAACGTGGGCAGTATGTTGACGCCGATCGGCAATGCGCATAACCTGTATTTGAAAGCGTTGACGGGCATGCCGTCCGCTGAAATGATCGGCATTATGGCACCGTATTCCGTTGCTGCGGCGGTATTGCTGGTGATTATCGTCTGTGTGGTGTTCGGTAAGAAACCTGTTTCCGAATTTTCCTCTATCGACGGCAGCGGCATCGAACAGAATGTGCTCGCTCCGAATTCCGATCAGCCGCAGCCGGATGAGATTCGTGTGACCGGCTACGGCGCAGGTTACGGTGGTTGGCGCACGATCGTATATTGCGCGCTGTTCATCGTGTGTTTGCTGGCTGTGAGCGATTTCATTCCGCTATGGGCCATGTGCGTGATCGTGGTGGTGGCGTTCCTGTTCTGCGATCGCCGCGTGTTCCGCAATATCGACTGGGGATTGCCGCTCACGTTCTGCATGTTCTTCATTTTCATCGGCAATATGAAACGCGTGCCGGAATTCTACGAGCTGGCCGCCTCCTTGGTGGGGGCGCATCCGCTGGAAGTGTCCGTGGTGTCCAGCCAGTTCATCTCCAACGTGCCGACCACGTTGCTGCTGTCGGGCTTCTGCGATCAATGGCGTGAGCTGATCATCGGTACCAACCTTGGCGGCATGGGTACGCTGATTGCCTCCATGGCATCGCTGATCGGCTACAAGAACGTGACGCGCAAGTATCCTGACAAGAAGGGACGTTATCTGGCTGTTTACTCGGCGGTGAATGTGCTGTTCCTCATCGTGCTGGTCGGTTTGAGCTGGATCATCGAACCGTGATTTTTCGCTCCCCTGATCTTGTGGGCTGCCGGCTCGTTTCAAGGTCGGGGAATGGTAGGTTTTCATGGTTTTGTCATCGATACGATGGTCGTGTTCCGCGCGTTCAAGTTGGCAAGAACGCGTGAACTGACTATACTGAATCGAGTTTGGCCCTGTAGCTCAGCTGGATAGAGCATGTGACTTCTAATCTCAAGGTCGGGAGTTCGAGTCTCCCCGGGGTCACCACCAAGCCCTTACGTCAATAGACGTAAGGGCTTTCGTATATCGATAGGCTGCTGCTTCGGCGGTAGCTCGGCAATGGGAGGAGCCCATGAAACGAATCGTCACCGGCATTCTGGCGCATGTTGACGCCGGCAAAACCACGCTGTCGGAAGCGTTGCTGTATACCACGGGCAACGTACGCAAACTCGGCCGTGTCGACCATGGCGACGCGTTTCTCGACACCAACATGATGGAACGGCAGCGAGGCATCACCATCTTCACCGAACCGGCGATCATCGCCACGCCGAACCTCACTCTCACCTTGCTTGACACTCCGGGACACGTCGATTTTTCGGCGGAAATGGAACGAACCCTCACCGTGCTCGACTATGCGATTCTGGTCATTTCCGGTGCTGATGGCATCCAAGGGCATACCGAAACATTATGGCGATTGCTGAAACGTTACAACGTGCCCACTTTCATCTTCATCAATAAAATGGACGCTCCCGCAGCTGACAAAACGAAATTGCTCAATCAGCTGAAGAAGCGTTTCTCGGATGGCTGCATCGATTTCACCGGAGCGCATGATGACAATGCGGCGCTTGCCGATGTTATTGAAGATATCGCCATGCAAAGCGAAACCGCCATGGAATCGTATTTGGAAGAAGGGACGATTCCGGACGAAACCATTCGCGAACTGATTGCCGAACGTGCCCTGTTCCCGTGTTTCTTCGGTTCCGCGCTGAAAATGGAGGGCATCGACGAATTCATCGCAGGATTCGAATGGTATGTGCGCGAGCCGGAGTACGACAGCGAATTCGGTGCGCGTATATATAAGGTATCGCACGATGTGCAAGGCAATCGCCTGACATGGCTCAAGGTAACGGGTGGTGAATTCAAGGCGAAGACGATGCTTTCCGGCACTGCGCGGGTTGGCACCGACCTTGGCGAGTCGAAAATCGACGACGATGGTATGTGGCATGAGAAAGCCGATCAGGTG
>OFRY01000867.1_pt1 | contig 15592 bp, 10 predicted proteins | sample 1543171 | NCBI WGS metagenome assembly OFRY01 (sample SAMN04209240, study PRJEB22552) | human gut metagenome | biome: gut; material: feces | host: Homo sapiens | place: USA: Oklahoma | reverse complement strand
CACTGGTTCCCTTGATGGTAGAAACAATTGCAATAATAGATGCAATACCAATAATGATACCCAGCATGGTCAGGAAGGATCTCATCATATGTGACCATATTCCCTGAAAAGCCAGGCGTATATTTTCAAGCATAAAATGTCTCCTTTCTCAATTAATATCCATACATCTGATCCAGAGTAACTTCTTTTGTCTTTGCGCCCTCTTTCACATCTTTTCCATAAGGAAATGCGATCAGATCATCTTCACTGAGCCCACCTTTGACAATCACACTGTAACCGCTGTCTACAGCTGCACCCACTGAAATCTCCTGTTTCTTCAGGATACCATTATCATCTTTATACACATAGTTTTTATTATTGTCATTTCTGACAAAAGCTTTCTGAATGACCATAATGTTCTCTGCAGCAGATGCTTCATAATTGACAGTAACCCAGTCCTGATCTTCCAACTGAAGTGTCTTGTCACTTACCACTGCTGTAAATGCATAATAAGACACATTTGGATTACTGCTTCCATAGAAGCTGTTTCCGGTTACAGGATATTCCGAAACATCCATAACATCTGCCTCAAAAGATCCGCTGGTATAACTTGTACAGTTAAGCTTTGTGCCTTCTTTAAAATCATCGAGCATCAGTTCACTCACAGAACCTACAACATAAAAACCATCACTGCTTTTTATCTTGATCAGAGCCTTACCGTCAGTTGTCTCACCGCTTCCGGAATCCCCCACATAAGTAACCGTACCATCCAGTTTTGCAGTGATAAGCTTTTTATTCGCTTTCTTTTCCAGCTGTGATATCTTGATATCGCTTTCCTGAAGATCCAGCTTAAGGCTGGCAATCTTACTCTTCTGATACTTGATGGCATCTGCTCTGGAAACAGGAGTTCCGGTAGGTTCATCATTCCCACCAGGATTATCATCTCCTCCATCATCCGGATTCTCATCATATTTATCTGCATCTGCCAGTGTGAATTCCACCTCTGCAAATTCATATACCGGTTTCTCCAGAAGACTTCCGTTTACCAGATAATAACCTGTGCAGGAGGTTTTCAGATCATCATAGTCCGCTATTGTATCATTCTGATGAAATTCCAGACGGTACCAGTAACCACCCTGATTAACAACTTTGGTTCCATCAGGACTGTATCCTGCAAGTTTATTAAAGAATGAACCCATTACTGTTACTTTTTCTTTTGCACTGCTACACAGATATACATATGGATCGTCCTCTGTGCCACTTCCTGTAAACGGAACAGAATCTGCATCCAGTTTCTGATAAAACGGCTCGTCACCATCAGTGATATTCGGATCACCTTTTCGGTAATAAGGATCAAAATATGTGGTACGATCATCCAGTGTTGGCGTTGGCGTTGGTGATAATTCCGGTGTATCATTTTTTCCTGAATTAAAATCATCCTTCTCTCCGTCGCTGAATCCATTCGCTGAGGGATCCGAATATACCGGAATATCATTATCCGCAGATGTTCCACCTGATGAACCGCCTGTATTTCCGGTATCTGTTGAAGCATCATCTCCCGGTAAATCTGACTTGGATGAAGAATTGTCTGAGCCCGCATTATCCACTGCATCTCCATCTGTAAAAGCAGATAATAAAAACGGATACATGGCTGTTGCCAGGTAACTGCCGGACATATCTGCTGTGGATGATAACGTATCATCCGGTGTCATATCATCATCGCCTGTATCATTATCAGTTTTTCCTGTTTTTGAATTCAGGTTATCGGCGTCTGTACCCGCATCTGTTTCCTCTACAGGTCCACCATTCTGAAGGCTGTTCAATCTGTTCACTGCTTTATTTAAATCCTGCTCCAGTTTCTGTTTTTTCAGCTTTGCTATATTCAGTTCCATTTCCACCAGAGTAGTATCAAAAGAAACCAGAGGATCCCCTTTTTTTACGGCATCTCCCTTTGTCACATAAATCTGATCAATAATCAGGTCTTTATCACCGTTTACTGTCTGTGTTGCACTGGATGTAATGGTTCCGTCAAGCGTGGTGGAAGGTGTATAAAATTCCTGCAGTAATCCGCTCACAGGAGTAACCGCCACTGTTTTCTGGCTGTTTTTCTTCAGCTGCATCAATCCCGCTGTAATTCCGCTTCCTGCGATTACCACCACAAGCACTCCTGCGAGGATTTTCTTTACTTTGCCCATGAAGATCACCTCTTTTCCTGAAGGATACCATCTTTGATCGTAACCACCCTTTTCGCATGTGCGGCAATATCCGCATCATGGGTGATCATCAATACAGATACCCCCTCATCATTCAGTCTCTGGAAAAGTTCCATAACCTGCGCACCGGATTTACTGTCAAGAGCACCTGTAGGTTCATCTGCAAGAAGAAGTTTCGGGTTATTGACGATCGCCCTGGCAATGGCAACCCTCTGCATCTGACCTCCTGAAAGCTGATTTGGCTTAAAATCCACTCTGTCCGCCAGGCCCACTCTGTCAAGTGCCTTCAGAGCGCGTTCTCTTCTCTCCTTCTTAGGTACTCTCGCATAATTTAATGGCATCTCAACATTTGCCAGAGCACTCTGCTTAGGGAGAAGATGAAAACTCTGAAAAACAAACCCTATCTTATTCAGCCGGATATCTGACATTTCATTCTCCGAACACGCCTTAATATCCACTCCATCCAGAAAAAAAGTCCCCTCTGTCTGCTTGTCCAGACATCCGATAATGTTCATCAGAGTAGTTTTTCCCGAACCGGATGGTCCCATAATTGCCACGTATTCTCCTTCTTCCATGGAGAAATTCACATCTTTTAATACCGGAACCTTCATTTTACCCTGCTGATATTCTTTATATATACCCTTTAATTCCAGTATCATTCGATCCCCTCCACGTCTTCACCTGCGCTCATACCAGGTGCCTCATCGATTGGTACAAGTTCCTCATTTGGATCAATCGAGTCATCCGAACTGTCATCTTCAGAACCCTCTTCCATATCTGGATCTGTATAGGCTTCCCCATCTGCGGAATCTGGCTGTTCATCATCCATATTTCCATGATCAGCATCCATATCTGTAATCCCGTCCGCGCCTCCGCTCATTGTCTGAGCCAGATCTCCGATCTCTGTTTTTTCGCCTTCTTCCAGAGCCGCTGTCGGGAATGCAATCGCATCTTTCTTTGTAAGGCCCTCAACAATCTTATATTCTCCAAGATCATCATCATGTTCTCCAAGTGTTACATAACGCTTCTCCAGTCTGTTCTTATCGCTGGCTGCCCATACATACGGTTCATTGGTATCTGTGTCCAGAATATAGTAATCACTGAGCCACAGACCATCTTTTTTCTCATCCTGTCCGATGTCACGTTCTATGTACACATGCTGTCCAAGCATCAGATTCTCAGAGGAATCCAATTCCACATAAAAAGGATAAGAAGTAGACGTTGTCTGATCATCGGAACTGGTACTTGCCATACCCATATACATATCATTACTGCTGTCATCTGAAGTTCCATTATTCACATCTACGGATCCCATCGTTCCTTTCCATGTTTTACTGCTGTCTACTCTGGAACGGATGATCACTGCCTCTCCGGGTACAATAGAATCCCTGTTCTGTTCATTAACTTTACCTTTTACTCTGTAAGCACCTGTACTGAGAATTGTAATAAATGCAGAACTGTCCGAACTTCCGTCACCTGACGACATGCTACTGTCCATTGCACTGCTGTCATCCACAGAATCACCGTCGTCACTTGTCATTTTGGAAGTGTCAATTTTCTGTATCACACCATCTATTTCACTTCGAACCTCTGTATTCTGTGTTGCGCTCTGAAGTTTATCAATTTCAGACTGTTTACTCTTCTGACTATATTCATTCTTCTTGAGATTCATTTTGTTAGTCTCGATTTCAATGGTATAGGACAACTGATCTTCGGCCTTTGCTTTTTTCTTCTCCGCTTCCAGCGTAGCTATCTGTTCTGTCAGGCTGATCTGTTCATTTTTTAATCTATCCAGATCCAGTTGCGCCTGCTTCAGATCATCCTCAATACTGCTGAGATCATATTCAAAAAGAAGCTGTCCGGCCTTTACCTCTTCTCCGGTCTTAACTTCCACTTCTTTTACTTTTCGTCCACTTTCTATTTTTACGTTTACAGTTTTCTGCGGTTCTACCACACCGGCAAACCGATTTACCGCTGTTGTTTCAGATCCGGTGATCACACTTACTTTTGACACATACACAATAGAATCACCGGTTCCACTCTGACCGTTTCCTTTAAAGTGATACCAGACTCCGGTTCCGATACCACCTGCTGCAATCAGGATTCCCAAAACGATAATAATACGTTTCTTCATAAATTGCCTCCTTGATATTGTCACCTTGTTCAGGCTAACATCTATTATACACTACTGCTTTTTTATATCATTATTATTCACTTTCCTATCATAGCAGATTCTGCCTTAAAATAAAAGCTTTGTAATCAAGTGGCAACATTTTTCACAATTTTTTCACGTTTTTCTTATGAATTTCGTTCACCTTTTTCACTTTTTTGACAGTCAGTACAAAATCTGTTAAAATAAACAGAAAAGTAACTGTCAAACAGTTGCACAGAAAGCACTGTGAAAGGAAAGAACACGTATGAATATAAACAAACACCTGATTCTTCTTTTCTCTGTCTTATTTTTTCTTTTTGCTGTATCTGTAAGCAGCGGCTGTTTCCGCAAAAATGAGTCAGATGTAAAGAGTGTAGTCAGAAATGAACTGGATCAGTTAAAAAATCTCGATTCAGAAACTACGCAAAAATACATACCCTATACAGAGCTGTTCCCCGATGCCACAGAGAATACTGATTTAACTGATGAAATCAATAAAACCTTTTCTCTCTTTTTCCGGAAATTTAATTACAAAATTTCGGATGTCATCGTCGGCACAACCAATCATTCTGCCACTGTTTCTGTCAAACTGACCACAATCGATTCCAAAGTTCTTGCCAGAGATTTTAAAGCAGAACTTCTCCGGACACAGATCACAGAGTCAGCCCAGGCACAAAAAGGAAATATCAAAGATTCTTCCAGATCTCTTGAGGCTCATTATCTGATCCTGAATCATCTTTTAAACACAAATGACTATGATACAGCTGAGACAGACTGTAACATACAGCTTGTCAATACAGGCAATGATAAAAAGGAAAAATGGAAGATCCAGCGTACCAATTCTCTGGAAGATGACCTTGTCGGCGGTCTTATAGCTGATCTGGCAGATCCGGATATCCTTTCACCGGAAGATACCCTGACCGTCTATCTTGACACTCTACAGAAACTGGATTTGAAAGAAATGACATCTTATCTGGGTGTAGTAAATATCATGAATACATCCGATACTGCAAAAAATTCCATTGCCTCAGCACTTGCCGAACAGATTCATAAAAATTTTAATTATGTCATTAAATCCAGCAGTGAAAATGGATACAATGCCACTGTTACAACTGAAATTACAACCTTTGACAGTGATTCGATCCTGGCTGATTATCAGGAAAAGCTTGATAAATATCTGGCTTCTGCTGACGCAGTTATCGATGGCTCCCAGAAACGATACGAGAAATCTTTCGAAATTCTTCTGAACAGCATCAATGATAATACCGTTACTACCGTCAATGATGTAGATTTTGTTCTAATCAATGATGGGGTATCCTGGAAACTTCAGGATGAGGGAAATACTTTGGGAAATGCTATTTTCGGTACTTTGACAGATTCTCCTCTCGAGACTTCTGATTCTGAGGATGAAAATATTTCTGCCGATACAGATAAGCAGACAGATGATAATACTTCTACTGAAAGCAGTTCCAATTAACGATTAGTCAATCGGATATTCGCAATCCGCTTCCGCTACTTGCTCATAACCAAATAACTGCTTCGCAGTTTGGTTAAACAACTAAAAAGGCCACCATATCACAGAAATGTTCCTTTCCCGAATCATTCTATGATATGGTGGTCTTTTTAATCTTTGTCTTATTCTTTTTACATCCCCGTTATAATTTTGATAAACAGTAAAACCAGAACGATCAGAATAATCGGTCTTACGATTTTATTTCCATTTTTCATTACCATTCCAGATCCTACATAATGCCCTGCAATGGAAAAAACAGAAGCTGCAAGTCCAAGATATATGACAATCTTTCCACTAAATAAAAAAACAACTAATGCCATTATATTAGAAGAAAGATTTGCAAGTTTCATAGTTCCGGAAGCTTTCGCTACGGGAAGTTTTGCTACTCCTGTATATAAAATAAGCAGAAACGTACCAGTTCCCGGCCCATAAAAGCCATCGTAGCAGCCAACAGCCAGAGAACACACCGCACACAAAATCCACTGTTTCTTTCTGGAAATCTCTACATTGCTGTTATCATCCAGATTTTTCTTCTTCATTACATAAAACGCAACAATAGGAAGTACTGGAATCAGCATCCATTTTAATATCTTATCACTGGCAAGAAGCGCAATATGAGCGCCTGCAAAAGAACCGACAAGAGCCATGGAAATACATGGCAGTGCAACTCCCCAGTCTACAAATTTATTCTTACATAAACGTGCTGTTGAAATCGCTGTCCCAGTTGCCGAGGATAATTTATTCGTTGCTATCGCATTGTGCATCGGAACCCCTGCAAGCAAATACGCAGGCAGGGAGATCAAACCACCCCCGCCTGCGATAGAATCAACTAATCCTGCAAGGAATACCAACGGGCATACAATCAAAAACGTCTGAATTGTAAGCTCCATCCTTATTCAGTTACTTCCTCCGGTCTTACTTCCAGTTCCAGTTCTTTTAACTGCTCCTCGCTTACGCGGCTCGGAGACTGAGTCATCAGACAGGAAGCATCTTTAACCTTCGGGAATGCGATTACGTCACGGATGCTGTCAACTTTCGCCATAAGCATTACCAGACGGTCAAGTCCGTATGCCAGTCCGGCATGAGGCGGAACTCCATATTTGAATGCGTCCAGAAGGAATCCAAACTGCTCGTGAGCAGCTTCTTTTGTGAATCCAAGTGCTTCAAACATTCTCTCCTGAATATCATCCTGATGGATTCTGACACTTCCTCCACCAATTTCATTACCGTTTAATACGATATCATATGCTTTTGCACGAACTTTTCCAGGATCTGTATCCAGAAGTGGAAGGTCCTCTTCCATAAGCATGGTAAATGGATGATGCATTGCTGTGAAACGATTCTCTTCTTCACTCCATTCAAGAAGCGGGAACTCTGTTACCCATACGAAACGATACTCATTCTTATCAAGAAGATCCATCTGCTTTGCAAGTTCCAGACGAAGTGCGCCAAGTACATCATAAACCAGTTTCTTCTTATCTGCTGCAAACAGAAGTAAGTCTCCTGCTTTACCATCCATAGCTGCTACCAGAGCATCCATCTCTTCATCTGTCATGAATTTAGCAAAAGAAGATTTTCTTGTGCCATCTTCAGCGATTGCAATGTATGCAAGGCCTTTTGCACCATAACCTTTGGCAAACTCAACCAGTTTGTCAATTTTCTTACGTGGCATAGCGCCCTGTCCTTCTGCATTGATACCACGAACACTGCCGCCATTTTCCAACGCAGAAGTAAACACGCTGAATCCACAGTTTTTAACTACATCACTTACATCATGAAGTTCCATTCCGAAACGCATATCCGGTTTATCAGAACCAAATCTGTCCATAGCTTCCTGCCATGTGATACGCTGGATTGGAAGTTTTACATCAATATCAAGTACTTCCTTGAACAGATAAGCAAGGAATCTCTCATTTACATCAATTACGTCATCAACATCTACAAAAGAGAGTTCCATATCAATCTGGGTAAATTCCGGCTGTCTGTCCGCACGAAGGTCTTCGTCACGGAAACATCTTGCAATCTGGATATAACGGTCATAACCAGAGCACATCAGAAGCTGTTTGTACAGCTGCGGAGACTGTGGCAGACCATAGAAATGTCCCGGATGAACACGAGACGGTACCAGATAATCTCTTGCACCTTCCGGTGTACTCTTACCAAGCATCGGAGTTTCAATTTCAAGGAATCCTTCTTTTGCGAAGAACTGTCTTGTAATCATCATGACTTTGCTCTTAAGCATAATATTCTTCTGAAGGTCAGGTCTTCTTAAGTCAAGATAACGATATTTCAGACGGATTTCATCTTTTGTCTTGCTGTTCTCTTCAATTGGGAACGGAGGTACCTCTGCTTCAGACAGAACACGAAGGGATTTTACGCGAAGCTCAATTTCACCTGTTGCAAGATTCTTGTTAACAGCGCCGCCTCTTTCTTCTACCACACCGGTAACAGCGATTACGAATTCACTTCTCAGCTTACCTGCTTTTGCAAAACCTTCTTCATCAATGCTGCCATTCTCAAAAATCAGCTGCATGATACCGGAACGGTCTCTTAAATCTACGAAAATAATTCCGCCTTTATCGCGGGCTTTCTGAACCCATCCCATAAGGACAACTTCTTTGCCGATCATTTCCTTTGTTACTTCTGCACATCGGCATGTTCTGTGCAGTCCCTGCATACTTTCAGCCATGTTTCTTTCCTCTTTTCATGCTTTCTATATTATAAGAATTGTTGTAACTATCCGGCAGTCTGCTATCTCGCAATGTTGCTGAACAGTTACGAATTATTACATTCTGTCTTTAAAGAATTCTACAAACTCTGTATAGCCCTCTGCTGTCATCTGATCTTTCTGGAATTTCTTATTCTTCTTCATAATAGAAATATTGATCTGTGTTCCGGCATTACGCTCTTCCTGAGCCTGTTTCAGAATCGTCAGCATCTTGTCTGCCGGCATATTCTTCTCGATAAGATATGCTTTCTTACCATTCTTTGTCGGGATTTCATAATTTCTCTCAAGAAGAAGCATTACGATTCTCTCGAATCCAATTGAAAATCCGCAGGCAGATGTATTGTTTCCTGTAAATTTACCGATCATCTCATCATAGCGTCCACCGCCGCCTACGCTGCCGCCAAACTCATCCATAGAGATTTCAAAAATCGGTCCTGTATAATAAGACATTCCACGTACCAAAGTCGGATCGAAAGACATCTTAAAATCTGCTGTTTTAACAGAATCCACAGTAGAAATAATAGTCTCAAGATCCTCGGCAACCTTAGGATCCAGAACATCTTTTAATTTCTCCTTGCAATAACGGACACCCTCAATGTCAGAAGTGATCTCTTTGAAAAGTCCAAGATAAGTATCAATGCTCTCTTTTGCAAATCCTTCCTTCTCCAGTTCTTCTGCAACACCTTCCAGACCAATCTTGTCCATCTTGTCCAGAATGATAAACACAGTGTCAAAGCTTTCCTGTGGGAATCCACTGTACTGCGCCATCGCTTTTAAGATTTTTCTGTCGTTGATGCGAATCGTAAAGTTATGGAAATCCAGCTTTCCGAGCAACGTTGTGGTAGCAAGAACCAGTTCGATCTCAGCCAGATAAGTAGGCTCACCCAGAATATCAATATCACACTGCATAAACTGACGGAAACGTCCTCTCTGCGGTCTGTCTGCTCTCCACACATTGCCCATCTGAAGTGCCTTAAAAGGAGCCGGAAGCTCATTTGCGTTGTTGGAATAATATCTGGAAAGCGGCACAGTCAGATCGTAGCGAAGTCCGGAGTCAACCAGATCACTTTCTTTCTCTGCTTCCGCAAGTTTCAGTTTCTCCCCACGTTTCAGGATCTTGAAAATAAGTTTCTCATTCTCTCCGCCCTGTTTACTGGAAAGATTTTCAATATGTTCCACACATGGTGTCTCTATAGATGAAAAGCCAAATGTTCCGTATGTTTCACGAATCATGTTCATCACATAATTACGGATTTCCATCTCTTTTGGTAAAATGTCCTTCATACCGGTTACCGGTTTCTTCTTTAATGCCATGTTGTCCTCCTCTTTTATAAAAATTCTGCCCGTCTCCATTATGAACCACTCTCTGAAACGCAAGAAAAACCTGCATATCAAAATTTTTTACTTCATCGATCATCAACTCCATAACTGAAGAAATATCAAATCCTCTTCTGTATGGTCTGTCAGAGATCAATGCTGCATATACATCGCAGACTCTGAGTATCCGGGCACCTATGGGTATATCATCACCTGCTTTATTGGACGGATATCCACTACCATCATAATTCTCATGATGGTACAGGATACTCTCCAATACAAAATCCGAATATCCCTGCCCTTTAAGTTCCTCATATCCCAATGCAGAATGCATCCGGACATACTTCAGTTCCTCGATCACCAGAGGATCCTGCTCCTGTCCGTTAATATAACTTGTCAGCTTCAGCTTTCCTATATCATGGAGCATTCCTGCTATTGCAAGCTCATAACACTGTTCATGCGGCAGTCCCATCTCCTCTGCAACCGCATAAGCCAGATTACTTACCAGCATTCCATGATGCAGTTCAGAAGCAAGGTCAAATTCCAGGATCCTCTGCTGTGAACCTGCTGCTGTCTTTTGTACTGTGTCCAAAATGTTACCTCCACATCCTACAGCCAGGTAGCTATTGCTGTCCGTTTTCTCTCGATCATCTCATCAATGCGGGAAATATAATTAGAAACGTCTTTTACATTCTCCACACGTTCAATTCTCTGTCCATGGTCAAAGACCAGCTTGGAAGAACCGCCTGCCCCCAGTGCGATGATAGGCTGTTTTTCCTCCATAATCAGTATATTGTAAATTCCCGCTTTGTCAACCTTTGCATAGCCAACATTTTCAAAATTTCCCTTCATATTCTTCTGTCTGTACAGATAATAAGGACCCATTCCCATTTCATACGCAGTTTTCATGGTCAGATCCATAATCTCCTGATTATTCTCAAAAGACATTTCCTGATATTTCTCTTTAAAAATATTCAGCCTTGCTGCACGTTTCACTGCCAGTGAATGTACGGTAATACTGTCCGGTGCCAGTTCACGAACCTGTTCAAGAGTCCGCTCTACCATGTGAATATCCTCACCCGGGAGTCCTACGATCAGATCCATGTTAATGTTATCGTATCCCAGCTCTCGTGCCAGATGAAACGCTTCTTTTGTCTGCTCCACAGTATGTCTGCGGCCGATAATATCCAGGGTTTCCTGATTCATAGTCTGTGGATTTACGGAAATTCTTGTTACCGGATACTCCCTGATCGCCATCAGCTTTTCACGTGTAATACTGTCCGGTCTGCCGGCTTCCACAGTAAACTCTGCCAGTCCTTCATAGCCAAAAGCTTCTCCCACTGTATCCAGGAGCTTACGGATCTGATGTGGAAGCAGTGTAGTCGGGGTACCGCCGCCAATATAGATGGTGTCCAGTTTTCTTCCCTTCATCATAAGAGCAGTCTCTCTTACCTCACGGCAGAGAGCTTCCACATATTCATCTGTTCTCTTCTCCCACACTTTCAGCGGATAGGAGCTGAAGGAACAATACAGACAGATACTTGGGCAAAACGGGATTCCAATATAAAGGCTGTATCCATTTTCATAGTCAATATCCTTCAGAATCTCTCTTTCCCTGTTTGCAATAGTGATGGCAAGCGCTGTTTTCTGCGGACTCACCAGATATCTCTCACGCATCTCCCGGGCTGCTTCCGTATTTTTCATTCCGGATTCGATCATTCCCATTGCCAGTTTGGCAGGACGTATTCCTGTCAGATTTCCCCATGGAAGAGTTCTGCCCGTCAGTTTTACCAACAACTGATACAGAGCATATTTGATATTATCTTTATTCTCTTTTCTCAGAGCATGAGCATCCTGTATTCCACAGCCTGCATTCTCTTTAGAAAGTATGTCTGCGGAAATTACCCCTTTTTGCTCTGTTTCCTGTTTCGACAGATTCTCTGTCCTTTCGTATTTTATGATATAACTGTCATTATCCCGTTCCACACTGAAGCGGAGGTCATACTCTGCTTCACCATTTTCATAAAGAGTATGTATCTCCGCTTCGGGATAAAACGCTTTGATCAGTTCATAAACATCATGTTCAAAATCTCTGTTCTTAAACAGAATGCCTATTTTACACAAATGGATTATACCTCTTTTCATAACCAATAGTGGTAGATGCATCATGTCCGGGGAAAACCTCGGTCTCTTCAGGAAGCGAATCTACCAGTTTATGGAGACTTCTCACAATTTCTGCTGTACTTCCACCCGGAAAATCCGTTCTTCCAACAGAGCCATAGAACACTGTATCACCGCTGAACAATACACCTTCATCTTTCAGATAATAACAGCAGCTTCCTTTGGTATGTCCCGGTGTATGGATCATCTGAACGGAAAATCCCGCCAGTCTGATAACATCCAGATCCTCCAGAAATACATCCGGCACAATAGAACATCCCTGTCCATAATGTACAGTCATATTGATCGAAGGTTCGCGGAGCATCTCCTCTTCCTGACGACAGGCATAAATCGGAATATTATATTTCTCCTTTACTGCCTGTGCAGCCAGAATGTGGTCAAAATGTCCATGGGTAAGAAGAATCGCCACCGGTTTTCCATTCATCCGGGAAATCTTCATTTCAATCTTCTCCGGACAATCTGCGGGATCAACAATGATCAGTTCTCCGGTTTCTTTATTCTTAAGGAGATAGCAATTTGTATATACAGGTCCTAATATACATTTCTGTAATTCTAAATTCTTCATGTTATTCCTTTCTGTCAATCTGCAGCAGTTCCATAAAATAATGTTCCAGCAGATTTTTCCATGATCAGCCTGTAGTTCTCTCTACGTCAATGACACTCTCTACCTGACGGATCTTCTCGATCAGGGAACGCAGTTCCTCTTTGCTTCCAATCTCAAAACTCATGGAAATAGTTGCCTTCTCCTGCTTGCTTGTACGGCTGTTGATACTTCGCAGGTCGATCTTACGTTCTGTAAATATTTTAGAAAGATCCACAAGAAGCCCTGTACGGTTATTTGCATAAACCTGAATCTCAGCCATATACTTCTCTTTTTCCTTGGTATCAGGCTGCTGCCATTCCGCCTCGATCAATCGTGTCCTGTCCGTCTCAGACATATTCAGCACATTGACGCAATCTGTACGATGGATTGTGATTCCACGTCCTCTTGTAACAAAGCCTACAATCTCGTCACCCGGGATCGGATTACAGCACTTGGAAAAACGAACTGCCACATCATGAATGCCTTTTACTACAATGCCACTCTTACTCTTGGCAATGTGAAGCTTCTCCTGTGATTCGGAAGCTGCCTCCAGGACCTGTTCATCTGTAAGATTCTTCTTATGCTCCCTCTCATAGGCTTCTACCAGCTTGTTAAACACCTGACCTTCTTTCAGGCCGCCATGTCCGATCGCTGCCAATACAGAATCCCAGTCTCGGAAACCATATTTATGCATTACCGATTCCATATACTGTGGCTTGGTATATATGCCTGGTTTAAAGCCCTTGGTCTTGGCATACTGATTCAGCATGTCCTTACCCTTCAGGATATTATCTTCCTTCAGTTCTTTCTTAAACCACTGGTTGATCTTATTCTTAGCCTGTGTGCTCTTTACGATCTTCAGCCAGTCACGGCTGGGGCCCTGAGAATTCTGGGATGTTATGATCTCAATACGATCACCGTTTTTGATCTTATATTCAATAGGAACAAGTTTGCCATTGACCCTGGCACCTACCATCTTGTTTCCTACTGCACTGTGCACGCTGTATGCAAAATCAATAGGTGTAGAACCATTTGGGAGTGTTTTTACATCTCCCTGGGGAGTGAAACAGTAAACACTGTCTGCAAAAAGATCCAAATCATTTTTCAGAAGGCTCATGAACTCCCGGTTATCGGACATGTCACGCTGCCACTCCAGGATCTGGCGCAGCCAGTTCAGCTTCTCTTCCTCACTCTTTCCAGGTTTCTTACCATCGGAAGTTTCCTTATATTTCCAATGAGCCGCAATACCGTATTCTGCGGTTTTATGCATTTCAAATGTACGGATCTGGATTTCGAAAGGCTGTCCGTTAGGGCCGATCAGTGTTGTATGCAGAGACTGATACATATTGGCCTTCGGCATTGCGATATAATCTTTAAATCTACCGGGGATCGGCTTATACATCTCATGGATAACACCAAGAGCTGCATAACAGTCCTTCACAGTATCTACAATGATACGTACGGCAAACAGATCATAAATCTGATCAATGGTTTTATCCTGATTGACCATCTTCTTATAGATGCTGAAGAAATGCTTCACACGGCCATCCACCTGCGCCCTGATATTGGCATCCTCCATATGCTGCTTTACCTGTTTCACGATAGAATTAACAAATTCCTCACGGGCACTTTTGCGAAGAGCAACCTTTTCTACCAGATCATAGTAAACATCCGGCTTCAGATACTTAAGAGAAAGATCATCCAGTTCCACCTTGATCTTGGAAATACCAAGCCGCATCGCGATGGGAGCATAGATATCCATGGTTTCTCTTGCTTTCTCCTGCTGTTTCTCTGGTCTCATATATTGCAGGGTACGCATATTATGAAGACGGTCCGCAAGCTTGATCAGGATAACGCGGATATCCTTAGCCATTGCAAGGAACATCTTTCTTAAATTCTCAGCCTGAACCTCTACCTTGTCCTTGGAATAGGACAGCTGTCCCAGCTTGGTAACACCATCTACCAGAAGTGCTACCTCAGAACCAAATTCCTTTTCTACTTCTTCATACGTCATCCAGGTATCCTCTACCGCATCATGAAGAAGGCCTGCCACTATGGTTTCCTTATCCAGCTCAAGATCCGCAAGGATGATCGCAACACAGAGAGGATGAATGATATAAGGTTCACCGGATTTACGTTTCTGATCCTTATGTGCCTCACTGGCCACTTTATAGGCCTTTTCAATCATGGAAATATCTGTAGACGGATGATATTTCTTCACACTTTTTATCAGCTCCTGATAAAGAACCTCAGGGCTTGTAAAATCATGCATGGATTTCACCGCCGCATCTGCCTTCCGGACAGACTCTCTTTTTTCTTCTTCCTTCTGTATCTCAATGTTTTGTTTTTCCGTATTTTTTGTCTCTGCCATTAAATCCCACCTGCCTGTGCACAATTTCATACTGCCGTATGACTACAACAGTTCACATCCCCTTCCACCGACAAAAAATCATTTTCCGTCGTAACAGATCACAGATGCCACATCATAACCTTTGAGACGCTCACGTCCCTTCAGACCTGCAAGCTCCATAAGGAAAACCACCTTGACAACCTCGCCGCCAAGCTCCTCCACAAGCTTGATGGCTGCTTCCACGCTTCCGCCCGTAGCGATCAGGTCATCCACAATAACAACCTTCTGTCCCGGCTTGATGGAATCCTTATGCATCTCGATAGTTGCACTTCCATACTCCAGATCATAGGTTCTGGAAACGGTCTCACATGGAAGTTTTCCTGCTTTGCGGACCAGAACAAAGGGTTTGTGAAGATTATATGCGATCGGCATACCAAAGATAAAGCCTCTGGATTCAAGACCTGTGATCACATCGAACTCCTCACCCTCCAGACAATCCTGCATAGAATCAATGGCAAGCTGTAATCCATCCGCATCCTGAAGGACGCTGGTAACGTCACGGAAAATAATCCCTGG
>OFRY01000857.1_pt1 | contig 15734 bp, 12 predicted proteins | sample 1543171 | NCBI WGS metagenome assembly OFRY01 (sample SAMN04209240, study PRJEB22552) | human gut metagenome | biome: gut; material: feces | host: Homo sapiens | place: USA: Oklahoma | reverse complement strand
ATATGTCACAACTGCCACAAGGTCATTGATCGTAGTGATCAGCGGACCGGATGCAACTGCAGGGTCAATCTTTATCTTCTTAAAAAACAGCGGAATACATGTACCAACTGCACTGGAAATCAGCATTGCCAGCAGCAGTGCTGCGCCAATACATCCTGATACTGCATAGGAAAACAGAAGTGTTTTCCCCTTAAACAGATAGATATACAATCCTATCAGTATAAAGGACAGGAATCCAAGAAGACTGCCGTTACACAAGCCTATCCTCATTTCCTTCCATACCAGTTCCAATTTCTGCTTTCCTGTCAGTGATTCATCCATGAGAACACGGATTGTTACAGCCAGTGACTGTGTACCGACGTTACCTGCCATATCCAGGATCAGCGACTGGAAGCACATAATGATCGGAAGTGCAGTTACTACTTTTTCAAAAATTCCTACCACAGAGGAAACAACCATACCAAGTCCCAGAAGAATGATCAGCCATGGCATACGTTTCTTCATACTCTCTTTCAGCGGCTCTTTCAGATCCTCTTCTGCAGTCAGACCGGCTAGCTTCGCATAGTCATCACCCATCTCATCATCAACCAGGTCAATGATACTGGCAGATGTGATGACACCCAGAAGCTGATTATCGTTGTCAAGAACCGGAATAGAATCCTCAGAATAATCTTTCAGTTCTTCGATACAGTCATCAATATTCTCTTCCGCATATACATATGGATAGGAAGTCACCACCAGATTCTCAAGCAGATCATCCCGTCTGGCAATGATCAGTTCTTTCAGATTAATGGCCCCATAAAATTTCTGCTGCTCTGTCACTACAAAAATAGTGGAGATATTGTCATTTTTTGCAGCCTGTTCGATCAGACTGCTCATTGCCTGCTTAACTGTCAGTTTATCTGTGATCACAATATAATTTGTTGTCATGCGGCTTCCGATCTCATCCTCATCAAAGGATGCGATCATCTCCACATCACGTCGAACCTCAGGTTCAAGCAGATCGATCAGTATTTTTTTCTTTGTTTTTTCAACTTTATTTAATACATCTGCAAGAGCATCTGTCTCCATTCTGGATAAAATAGCTGCTGCTTTTTTCACATCCATTTCATTCAGATACTCTGCTGCATTCTCCTCATCTGTATATTCAAAAATATCAGAGAGCATATCTGTATCCAGGATACGGTACAGCTTGCACCGCTCCTGTACAGTCAGTTTCGGCATTACATCTGCCAGGTCATTCTCATGATAATCCTGCAGCCTTCCTCCCATAACGGCAGGAGAGGTGTTGCTGCGGATGATCTTCAGAATTTCTTTGGAATAATCCTGTACTCTTTTCTCCATTCTTTCATCCTCCGTTTTTTTGCATAAAAGCACACCAAAAGAAAGCAGTCTGTTATTTATTACATTTTACTGCCATTTCTTCCATGCTTTTTCCAGCACAATAAACTGCAGGGTATCAAACCATAACCTGCTATTCATCCGCTGTCCGTAACTGTCCGGCATCTTCGCCGGATCATTACTGCTCAATATGTAATTGCATGATTCGGGGGAATTTCATAAATACAGGATAAGAAATGAAAAAGACATCCGATCTTCCACATACAGAAACTGTCAGATCACAGACAGTAAAAAACTTCTATTTTATATGCATACATGGAAAATCCTGAAAATATATGACTACAGCAGAACAAAAACGGCTGCTATACTCATATACTCTTTTTATTTCAGATCCTGTGCTACTACTTCGCCCATGAGAATCGCAATTATCCATTCTGTTCCACCTGCCTTTTCTTTAAAATTTACGATTTCGGATATCAGACCCTGTTTTCGGGAATCTGATTTCTAACAGCAAATTTTATGCTGTTCCCTATTTTGAAACAGCATTTTTAAAATTATTTTCAATTTGCACAGTTATTGTAACCGCCCAGTAGAGAAAAAGCAACCCTGTTTTCTCATTTTTTACATTAATTTTTGTTAATGTTAACGATAAGTTTGCTTCTTTTATTCCTAAATGATAGAATATAATCAGAAATTTGCAAATAATAAGATTATTGCCATAAACATGCAAGACTATAATTGATATTCACAGGAGAAAAAATATGTCATTTATCAGTGTATTTGATGTTATGGGGCCTAACATGATCGGCCCTTCCAGTTCACATACCGCAGGTGCGGCGCGTATTTCCTATCTTGCCCAGAAAATGATCGAAGGCCCGTTAAAGAGAGCCGACTTCATCCTGTACGGCTCTTTTGCAAAAACTTACCATGGTCACGGTACTGACCGAGCTCTGCTGGGTGGTATTATGGGATTCTCTACTGATGATATGCGCATCCGAAATTCTTTTGATATTGCTCATGAAAAAGGTCTGAAATTCTCTTTCACTCCAAATGAGCAGGAAACAGATATTCATCCGAACACCGTAGATATCTGCATGGAAAATGAAAAAGGCCAGAAAATGACCGTACGCGGCGAATCCCTTGGAGGAGGCAAGGTCCGTATTGTAGATATCAATCACGTACAGGTAGACTTTACAGGCGAGTACAGTGCAGTGATCGTGATTCATCAGGACACTCCCGGCGTTGTGGCCTATATTACCAAATGCCTGAGTGACCGCAATATCAATATTGCATTTATGCGTCTGTTCCGTGAAAGCAAGGGAGAGATTGCTTATACAATCGTAGAATCTGACGGCAAACTTCCTGAGAATATCGTTCCTGCGATTCGCGAGAACTCGAATATTCATGAAGTTATGATCGTACAGATGTAAAGAAAGGAGGATTTTTATCATGGATTTTAAAAATGCAAATGAACTCTTAGCACTCTGTGAAGAAAAAAATCTTCCTATCTCAGAGATTATGCGTATCCGTGAGATTGAGCTTGGCGAAACAGCCTCTGAGATTGTAAATAAAAAAATGACACGAGTACTGGGAATTATGAAAGATGCTGCTTTCTCACCAATCAGACAGCCGGTAAAATCTATGGGTGGTCTGATCGGCGGCGAAGCCAGAAAGCTGAGTCTCCACGCTCAGGAGAAAAAAGGTCTCTGCGGAAATCTGCTTCAGAAGGCAATTACTTATGCTATGGCTACACTGGAAACGAATGCCTCCATGGGGCTGATCGTGGCCTCTCCTACTGCCGGTTCTGCCGGAATCGTACCGGGGCTGATGCTGGCAATGCAGGAACATTATCAATTCTCTGATGAAGAGATTATACGGGCATTATTTAACGCAAGTGCCATTGGTTATCTGGCAATGCGAAATGCAACTGTTGCAGGTGCGGTAGGCGGATGCCAGGCCGAGGTAGGGGTTGCATCTGCAATGGCTGCATCTGCTGCTGTAGAACTGATGGGAGGTTCACCGAAAGAATGTACTTTTGCTGCATCTACTGTTCTTATGAACATGCTTGGTCTGGTATGCGATCCGGTCGGCGGTCTGGTAGAATATCCATGTCAGAACAGAAATGCTGCAGGTGTGGCAAACGCTATAATTGCCGCAGAAATGGCTCTCGCAGGAATCCCGCAGTTGATTCCTCTGGACGAAATGATCCAGACGATGTTTACCGTGGGTAAAAAGCTTCCTGCAGAACTGCGTGAAACTGCTATGGGAGGATGCGCTACTACGCCATCTGCATGTGAAGCATGCCATATATGCAGTTAACAGGCTGACAAATAAAAAAACTGTCTCTGTAATGCACCTATTTTCTACGTATAATGTGCATATACAGGACAGTTTTTTATTATTTTTCCAGCTTTGCCAGCACTTTTGATGTAAAATGTGTATCGAAAAACTGAACAAAAGGTCCGAATCCAAATGCACTGACCAGTGTTCCCAGTCCGACGATTCCCCCTGCAAGCCAACACACCAGTGCACTGATCGCATCATTAGATACTCTGCACCAGAAATACGGAATTTTCGGCCATTTCTCTGTCATGATCAGAGAAATACTGTCATATGGTGCAACTCCCTGTTTCGGAAGCTGGTACATGGAAATTCCAAGGCTTGTTATGATAACTCCAATAAATACGGTAACCACCTGCATTGCCATCTGATCCGGTGCATCGATCACAGATGTGATCAGGTTATAGAAAAATGTAACAAAATATCCAAGGAATAACGCATTTATGATCGTTCCCAATCCGATAAGCTTTCTTCCCCAGATAATTTCTATTACAAAAAATCCCAGATTCAGAAGAATTAAAAAACGGGCATATTCAATTCCCACACATTCTGCCAGTGCCATTACCATTCCGCTGAAAGGGTCATTTCCAAGTCCGGAAAGTTTAAATATCGCAATTCCCAAACCAAGGATTATATTTCCAATCAACATTACGACCACATACTTCCAGTTTATTTTTCTGATCCATTCACTCATCTTTTTTTCCTCCGTAAAATTAACTCTTTCTATCATATCAGACAGTAAAATACTTTACAATATTCTTTCTGTAAATTGTTTTCCACTATTTTAAAACTACGTTACTGTTCACTCCGTTCACAGTAACGTACCCAAAATTCATTCCAGATTGCCTGCGGCAATGGAATTTGGGCTTGTATGTCTTGTGATTTTGGCATATTCATGCCAAAACACCTCGCATGATAGTGGTGTGTGAACAGTTACAAAACTACTTGATTTACTCCGTGAATGTGACTATAATGAAAAAAACGTATATAGGTGTATATACACCCTTCTATACATAATAAAAACAGGAGAAAGTAATCTATGGAAAAGTTTAAAGCATTTCTCAGACGTAAAGACATCGAAATCTCCATAAAACGTTATGGAATCGATGCCCTTGGTGCCATGGCGCAGGGTCTTTTCTGCTCCCTGCTGATTGGCACGATCATCAACACACTTGGAACACAGTTTCATATTTCATTTCTGACCACTGCTGTGGCAACTGTAAACGACACACAGTATACCGTAGGCTCTCTGGCATCTGCCATGAGCGGTCCTGCCATGGCTGTCGCCATCGGCTATGCGCTGCATTGTCCGCCGTTGGTGTTGTTCTCACTGATCACTGTTGGCTTTGCATCTAACGCATTAGGCGGTGCAGGCGGACCACTGGCTGTATTATTTGTTGCCATCTTCGCTTCCGAAATCGGAAAAGCAGTATCTAAGGAAACCAAAATTGATATTCTGGTCACTCCACTTGTCACGATCGGTGTAGGTGTTGCCCTGTCCGCATGGTGGGCTCCGGCACTTGGAAGTGCAGCAATGAAAGTGGGAAATATTATTATGTGGGCAACCAACCTGCAACCGTTCCTGATGGGAATCCTTGTTTCTGTATTCGTGGGTATTGCACTGACACTTCCTATCTCATCTGCCGCCATCTGTGCTGCGCTTGGCCTTACCGGACTTGCCGGAGGAGCTGCTGTTGCAGGATGCTGCGCACAGATGGTAGGTTTCGCAGTAATGTCCTTCCGTGAGAACAAATGGGGCGGACTTGTTTCTCAGGGAATCGGAACATCCATGCTCCAGATGGGAAATATCGTAAAAAATCCACGCATCTGGATTGCACCGATCCTTACTTCTGCCATCACCGGACCTCTTGCAACCTGTCTGTTCAAACTTCAGATGAACGGTACTCCGGTTTCTTCCGGTATGGGTACCTGTGGTTTCGTAGGACAGATTGGTGTCTACACCGGATGGATGAATGATATTGCCGCAGGAACAAAAACAGCTGTCACAGGCTGGGACTGGGCCGGACTTTTGCTGATTTCCTTTATCCTGCCTGCAATCCTGTGTCCGCTCATCAACATGTTTATCCGTAAGCTTGGATGGGTGAAAGACGGGGATATGACACTTTCATAAGCAAAAACAGCTGCGTTACCTGTCAATTGAAACTGTTACTTGATAAAAATTTCAGCTAACAGTTTCAATGGTAACACAGCTGCTTTTTATTTTTCCACTTCCGTATATTGATTTCCCTGAGGATCACTCAAATTGTCATCCACATAAATTTTTCATCCCTTTGGAAATCGCCTTTCAGTGATAAGATTTTTATATTCGTACTTCTTCATCCATTTTAAGCAATGCACTCTTAGCCAGCTGATCTGCCTCTTCATTGTAGTGATTGCCCGTATGAGCTGCTATTTTACAAAAAGAAATCTTTACTTTCTTTCCTGCTTCCTGCATATGAGCAGCATATTTGCTGGTCAGAGGTGTTTTGGCTCTCCATACACCTGTTACCCATTTCTCTACCCCTTCGTAATCATAGCGGATTTCCACAGCTGGATATTTGTTTTCTATGGCCCAGTTTACTGCAGTCATGGAACCAAGCATCTCTCCTGCCACATTTCGGATCGCGACTCCTGCAGAATCACTACCGCTGCCGGATTTACGGATTTCCTGTCCGTCCGGTGTAAGGATCACACAACCAAAGGCATATCTGCCAATACTTTTCTCGAAACTTCCATCTACATAAGCAATGACCATATTTTCAGGTACTTCCACGATTCCTGCCGCCTCTTTTGCTTTATCACCGGATACATTTCCTGTTGTCTCCATGTTCAGAAAAGCCAATGCTTCCTCTTTCTCTGTAAATCCCCGAAACTCAGCTCCTGAATATCCGCTTACTGCCTTCTGGCACTCCGCCCATGTAGCAAAAAGTCCTGTTTTATGTCCCTTGCGTACTGCATATATTTTCTTCTTTGCCATAAAATCCTCCTGAACAATCAATATTTTGACTCACATTACTTTACTATATTTTGATTAATACTATATAATCTTTCTTTCTATCAGGCAAGTTATACAATGGAAATTTCTCAAAAAAATAACGTGCAGATACATTTTGAAATCGAGATAAACCTTCAAGCCTGAAGTTATCTGTCGACTTCAATGTTTCTGCACGTTTTTTATAATAACAGATATTTTTAATCAATATCCTACCTGTAGCAATCACATAAAATACTGCATTATTCTTTATCTTATAAAGCTTTATAATACAGTTTCACAATATCCTGTTTCCTGGAGGATCTTGGATTTACTGCAATATTTCCGCTCTTCATGGCGTCATCTGCCATGGCATCAATCCTGCTTTCAATCTCCTCATCAGAAATCTCTTCTACCTTCTTTGCCTGGCGGATGGCTGTGGTCAGGTCTTCCGGGATTCCGATATCTTCGTTTAATTCCCGGATGGCATCCACCAGCATCAGTGGTTCGAATTCATCCTCATATGCAGGGATCGGACTGATATAATTATAAATCTTCAGATATCTGCCATGATCTGCCAGCGCATTATATTCTGCAATCACAGGGAGAAGAACTGCATTTGCCACTCCATGTGCCACATTAAAGAAAGCACTTACCGGATGACTCATAGCATGGACATTTCCAAGTCTTGCAAAGGAAAAGGCGATTCCTGCAAAAAGAGATCCCGTAAGCATTGCCTCTGCAGCCTCCAGATCTGTACGTCTTGCCACAAAACGGCGGATATTTCCACCGATCAGCTCCATTGCTTTCTCTGCCATTGCGTCAGAAAAAGGAGATGCTGCTGTGGAAACATAAGCCTCCTCCGCATGAATAAATGCATCGATTCCGCAGGCTGCTGCCACAGATGCCGGAGCAGATGTGAGAAGTTCAGGATCCAGAATCGCATATGCAGGAAGAAGTTCATAACTGAATACCGTCAGCTTATAATCTCTGCTGTGGTCAGTGATAACAGAAAATGCCGTAACCTCTGAACCGGTTCCCGCAGTAGTCGGGATTGCGATCAGCGGAACAATTTTTCCGGGAACCTTATGTGCCCCCTCATATTCTGTAATACTGCCGCCATATTTAGCCGTAACTCCCACTGCTTTTGCCACATCCATAGGAGAACCACCGCCCAGCGCAACGATAAAATCTGCGCCGGAATCCTTATACGCTTCTGTCGCTTTTTCCACTGTGGTGACAGACGGATTGGCTTCTACATCTGTAAAAATATCCACTGCCATTCCGGCGTCTTTCAGATAATCCGCCGCCTTATCCACAACTCCCATTTTCCGGAGAGTTGGTCCTGAGATCAGCATTGCATGAGATCCTCCAAACTTTTTGGCACATTCCGGAAGCTTCGCCAGAGTACCTGCACCGACTGTAATATTCTGAGGAATAAAAAATTCAAATGGATTCATTAATTTCTGCCTCTTTTCCTGTATTTTTCAATATTGCAATGTGCAGGGACCCTGCACAAATTCAAAACTCTGTTACCCAAAATAATTGTCATGTCATTTATAGCGTTATGCCATAGAGGAAAGCACCCTGTCAATAGCCGCATCGATTACCACATCAAGCTCTTCATCATCAGCCTCCGGCATAAGACTTGCTGCATCCTCATCAGAGATCAGTTCAATAAGTTTACCAAAGTCTTCTTTATATTTACGTTTACAGATCGCATAAAATACAACTCCAAGTAAACTCCAGCCACCTACCATAAACCATTCCTGAAATACCAGACTTCCACCGGAACCCGGAATACAGTAAACCAGAAGCATCAGCCCTGACATGACTACTGCCATAAAACCTACAAATTTGTAGTGGCCTACTTTGTAAGGTCTTGCCATATCCGGTTCCTTTTTACGAAGGATCAGGAAAGAGACAGAAACCATACAGTATGCAAGGCAGCATCCGAAGTTACCTGCATCACAGATCCAGACCATCATTGTTCTTCCTGCAAAAGGAGCCAGCATAGTCAGGGCACCGATCAGATACAGAGAATTAACCGGAGTTTTGTGCTTCGGATGAAGCTTTGCAAAAAACGGAGGAATCATGTAGGATTCTGCCATAGAGTACATGGCACGGGAACCGCCAAGGAGGAAGGAGTTCCATGATGTAATAATACCACACATTCCACCTACAATGATAACCTTGGCCATAATCTTTGTCCCGAAAGCCTTGGCCATGGCATCTGCCGTTACAAGTCCTGTTCCCTGCTGAGACTCAATGATCTCTGCCGGATTCAGGATATAACCTACTGCAAGAATAACCAGTGCGTAAAATACAACAGCCAGCACAACAGAGAGGATCATCATTTTACCGATTTTTTTCAGCGGAACATTAATCTCCTCTGCTGCCTGTGGGATAACGTCAAAACCAATAAAGAAAAACGGAGTGATAACTGCAACCTTAATAATACTTTTCATTGCTTCGCCAGTACCGTTTCCAACAAACATCTGTCCCTGAAGATTATCCACACTTCCTGTAACCACAGAAGCCACGATCAGAATAATTCCGGCACCGCCGATGATACAGGTAAGAACAGTCTGCAAAACTGCTGCAGTTTTTGCTCCATTAATGTTGATTATCATAATAAGAAAAGCAATCACAATTGCCACGATCAGCCAGGATGCATAAACATCAAAGCCTGCAACTGTATAGAGATATCCTTTCAGGAACCCCGGCCACAGATAAGTGATGATTGTGGGAAATGCACATGCCTCAAAGCAGGCAACACTTACATATCCAAGAATGATCGCCCAGGTATAGATAAAAGAACCTGTAGAACCCATTGCCCTGTAGCTGAATACGTGCTCACCACCACACTGAGGCATGGCTGCTGTAAGCTCTGCGTAAGTCAGACCTACAAAGAAGATCATGATTCCACCGATTGCAAATGCAATAGCTGCACCAAGCACACCACCGGATTCAATCCAGTTACCGGAAGAAACTACCCAGCCCCAGCCGATCATTGCGCCAAATGCAATTACAAGTATGTCCCATGCACCAAGTACTTTGTCAAATTCTGATGTTTTTTGTTCCATAGGTCAGGCCTCCTTTTTTCCGTATTTTTTTGCAATCAAATCTTCCAGATATTCTGCTGTTCCCTGAATTCCCAGAAAATCACTGTTAATAAGAATATCCCTGTTATGTCTGTCACCGCGGTTACTTCCTGTCAGTGCCAGATGTCTCTTATGATAACGTTTATCCTTCTCATCCAGCAGAAGCTTTGCATCCTTTTCCGAAAGATTATGGCTTTCCATAATGTTGTGGACGCGAACATCATTAGGTGCATAAATAAATGCTCTCACCAGTTGGATTCCTTCTGTATCTTTCAAAATATAATCTGCAGACCGTCCTATGATCACGCAGGCTTCTTTCTGAGCCAGCTTCCGGATAATCTGCTTCTGTACATGAATGGCGCGGTCTGTCAGATCCGCATATTTGGAAAAGGAACCTCTCACATCACCCTGTGCACCTTTACCTGCGATGGTTCCGCCTTCCTCTACTCTGTCCATAATGTCTGTAGGGATGCCTACCTCTTTGATAATCTCATCCACAAGATCACGATCATAAAACTTAATCCCCAGATCCTGTGCAATCTTCTTACCGATGGCATTGCCCTTGGCTCCATATTCGCAGCCAATCGTAATTACCAGATGTTTCATGCTCTTCCCTCTCACACTCAAATTTTTATCAGATTCTCAAACATTTGAAATCCACTGATTTGCTATGTAAATCGCTACTTTCTCATGTTTGGCAGGTCCCAAGTTCAAAAGTCTTATCGTGCAGGCACGAACGACTTTTTGACCTTTGGGCCCTGATATCATAAAAGGGCGCACGAATATAATTCGTGACGCCCTTGTCCTTACTGTATCACTCCGTTGCCGGATTTTTATTTTTCCAGAGATTTAATTGTATCTTCGATGATTGCTACAGCTTTGTCACACTCTTCTTCTGTAACAATAAGCGGTGGGATCATACGGATGATATGCGCTCCGATAGCTGTGATCAGAAGATGTCTGTCAAGACAACCATGTTTTACATCCACTCCGCCGATAGTATCATCAAATTCCACACCTACCAGAAGTCCCTGATGTCTTACTTCTTTTACATGAGGAAGCTTCTCAAGCTTAGCTGCAAAGTAATCGCCAACCTTCTTTGCATTTCCAGCCAAATCTCTGTCCAGAAGCTCATTCACCTCAGCCAGTGCAGCTGCACAGCTTACCGGATGTCCGCCGAATGTAGTTCCATGGGAACCTGCTGTGAAAGCTTTTGCAACCTCTGCTGTTGCACAGATGGCACCGATCGGCATTCCACCGCCCAGAGCCTTTGCCATAGATACGATATCCGGTTTGATACCATAATTCATATAGGACATAACAGCACCTGTTCTGCACCATCCTGTCTGTACTTCATCAATCAGAAGAAGCATATCGTTCTCATCACAGAATTTACGAAGTCCCTGCATGAATTCCATTGTTGCAGGATGTACGCCACCCTCGCCCTGTACAGGCTCAACCATAATGGCAATTGTGTTCTCTGTGCATGCATCCTTGAAAGCCTGAAGGTCATTGTACGGTGCATAGGAGAAACCATAAGTCATAGGTCCGAATCCAACCTGGCATCCATTACCCGGCTGACCTGTTGCAGACATGGCACCAAAGGTTCTTCCATGGAATCCCATCTTTGCAGTTACGATATGATAACGGTTTGGACCATACTTTTCAATACCATATTTACGGGCCATTTTGATCATTGCCTCGTTAGCCTTCCAAACATCTGTATTATTTATTTTTTATATCAGCAATATAGAAATCTGTCAATTACATTACTGTTCACTCCGTTCTCAGTAACGTAGCCAAAATTCATTCAGGAACATAAATTTTACAGCAATTATCCAAAACCCGGTTGACAATTTCCTCTCTATAAATGTATAATGTAACCCAAGAAAACATTTGTCCACCCTATTCGGACAATGAATATCCCTATATCAGCCAAATGCCATGACAGGGAGGAGTACACAACCCCGGGAAGCACAGAGAGAAAGCAGTCGGTGCGAGCTTTCGTGAACGAATTGTGGAAGTAGCCCCCGAGCAGTGAACCAAACCGCATATCCAGTCTGATGATCCATAGATCCAGACAGACATGCCAAGTAGGCTTCAACGTCAGTTCCACGTTACAGGAACACAGTATATCAGTACTGACAAAGTGCAGAGCCAGACTCTGAATACAGGTGGTACCGCGGAAGATTATTTTTCGCCCTGGGCAAACAAGCCCAGGGCGTTTTTTACTATATTTAGATATCAGGGTCAAAAAGTCATTCGTGCTTGCACGATAAGGCTTTTTAACTTGGAATCCACCAAACATGAGAAAGGGACAAAATACCTTTTTCCCCTAACATCATTTAATCTGTCACATCAAACCCGCCACCCCACACTCGGCAGAATCAGCGCAGCGCCATTCTGCCCCCTGCATTGGCCAACACACAGCTCAGAAATTTATTTGTTTTGTGTGCATTTGCAGGAGTCGTGTATATCTTGGTGCCTGGAAATCTGCGTTGTTCAGAAAAATCTCACTGTCTGAGCGCAGCGAGTTTGAGATTTTTCTGAACGCTTTTAGCAGATTTTCAGACACTTAGATATACTAGACTCCGAAACCGCACACAAAACAAATAAATTTCTGAGCGTCCCCATCCACATACACAAAGGAGGTTTACCCAAATATGAAACAAATATCCGGCAACAAACTCTTAGTCAAAGCCTTAAAAGAAGAAGGCGTAGAATACCTCTTCGGCTACCCCGGAGCCTGTACCATCGACATCAGTGATGAACTCTACAAACAGGACGATGTCAAAATCATCCTCCCCCGTCACGAACAGGCCCTTGTCCACGAAGCCGACGCCTACGCCAGAACCACCGGCAAAGTCGGCGTATGTCTGGTAACCAGCGGTCCCGGAGCAACCAACCTTGTAACAGGACTTGCAACCGCCAACTATGACAGCGTACCTCTTGTATGCTTCACCGGCCAGGTAGCCCGCCACCTCATCGGCAACGATGCATTTCAGGAAGTAGACATCGTAGGAATCACCAGAAGCATCACCAAATACGGTGTTACTGTCCGCAGACGTGAAGACCTGGGACGTATCATCAAAGAAGCCTTCTACATTGCCCGCACCGGCCGTCCGGGGCCTGTCCTTATCGACCTTCCAAAGGACGTAATGGCAGAACTCGGCAGCGCTGAATATCCTAAAAATGTAAACATCCGCGGATACAAACCAAACACAGATGTCCACATCGGCCAGCTCAAACGTGCCATCAAACTTTTAAATAAAGCAAAACGTCCCTTATTCCTGGCAGGCGGCGGTGTAGTAATCTCCCGCGCCCATGAAATTTTCCGGGAAGTAGTGGAAAAGACAAAAGTACCGGTTGTCACAACCGTAATGGGCAAAGGTTCCATTCCTACTGACCATCCGCTTTATATCGGAAACCTCGGCATGCATGGTGCCTATGCAGCAAACATGGCTGTCAGCAACTGCGATGTGCTGTTCTCCATCGGAACCAGATTCAATGACAGAATCACCGGAAAACTTCATGAATTTGCACCACATGCCCAGATTATCCACATTGATATTGATACAGCATCCATTTCCCGAAACATTCAGGTGGATATCCCCATTGTTGCTGATGCAAAAGAGGCTATCACCAAAATGAACGAATACGTCCAGGAATGTTCAACGGACAAGTGGCTTAACCTGATCAAAAACTGGAAAGAAGAGCATCCGCTTAAAATGCGTCCAAATGATCTTTTAAGTCCGATGGATATCCTGAAAGAGATCAACGAACAGTTTGAGAACAGTATTATCGTAACAGATGTAGGACAGCATCAGATGCTTGTCTCCCAGTATGCGGAAATCACAGAGGGCAAACAGATGATCATGTCCGGTGGTCTGGGAACAATGGGCTATGGTCTTCCAGGCGGCATCGGAGCCAAAATCGGAAACCCTGACAGACCGGTCATCGTTATCTCCGGTGACGGCGGTGTGCAGATGAACATTCAGGAGCTTGCAACTGCAGTTCTGGAGGAGCTTCCGGTTATCCTGTGTATCTTTAACAATGAGTATCTTGGAATGGTACGCCAGTGGCAGAAGCTTTTCTACGGCAAACGCTATGCTATGACCAATCTGCGCGCAGGAGCACTTTCCCGCCGCACAGAAGGCATGGAATATCCACAGTACACACCGGATTTCATTAAACTTGCAGAAAGCTACAGGGCAAAAGGAATCCGTGTCACAAAGAAAGAGGAAATTGCAGCAGCCTTCGAGGAAGCAAAAAAGAACACAAAGGCACCTACAGTAATTGAATTCATCATTGACCCTGAGGAAATGGTTTATCCTATGATCAAACCAGGCGGAACTCTAGAAGATATGATTATGGACTGTTGATCAGGAGGAAAATTATTATGGATAAAGGAATGAAAAAAAGATGGATTTCTCTCTATGTTGAGAACCAGGTAGGTGTTCTGTCCAAAATCTCCGGACTTTTCTCCGGAAAAAGCTACAATCTGGACAGTCTTACTGTAGGAACCACCGAGGACCCCACAGTATCTCGAATGACGATCGCAACTGTCAGTGATGATGAAACTTTTGAACAGATCAAAAAACAGTTGAACCGTATGATCGAGGTTATTAAGGTTATTGATTTCACAGACGTATTTGTCCGCATGAAAGAGATTCTGTATATTAAGGTTTTTAACTGTTCCAAAGAAGATAAGGTTGAACTGTTTCAGATTGCCGAAACCTTCAAGGCAAAGGTCATTGACTACGGCAAAGACAGTCTACTCCTGGAATTTGTCCAGACAGCAACCAAGAATGACGCAGTAGTGAAACTGATCAAGGAAGAATTTCACAGAATTGAAGTGGTACGTGGAGGAAGTGTAGGAATCGAATCTATCAGTATGATGGAACGATAAAACTTTTTCTGAATTTTTTATAAAGGGAGGATTGTCGCATTATTCTTAATGCTCAGTCCTCCCTTTACTTACTATTCTTCTGTATTTTCGTTTTTCATCTGTGCTTTTGCTTTTCGTCCAATCCGTGCATTGCTGTTCATAATACTGGCACGGGTGATCTTATCATTTCCAAATTTCATCCGGATCTCATCCATAGCTGCATCCAGCTTTCTGTGGCGTTCTTTATTTTCTGTATCTTCAAACAGAGACATCTGTTCATAAGTGCCATCTGTAAGGCCTGTCAGTGCCACACCAATCAGACGTAGCGGCTGTCCTTTCCAGAATTCTTTAAAAAGTCTTGTAGCATTTATATAAATTTCATCTGTAAGATCTGTAGCATTTTCCAGCTTTGTCTGGTGTGAACGGTTTCTGAAATCCAAAGTACGGAAAGTCACGGAAATACAGTTGCATTTCTTATCTTTTCTGCGCATTCTGGTTGCCAGAACATCACACTGCTCCAAAAGTATGGGAAACACCTGCTCTATGGAAGTAATATCATCGTTAAAAGTAGTTTCCACGCTGAAACCTTTTGCCTCATCAGGCACTGCTTTTACAGGGGAATCATCGATACCTCTGGCATATTGCCATAGCTGATGTCCCGTTTTTTCCCCAAGCCAGTACTGCACATTGGATGCTCTTTCTCTTGCCAGATCACCGATGGTACGGATTCCCTGATTCAGAAGCTTCTGCTCGGAAGCTTTTCCCAGAAACAGCAGATTACGGATAGGAAGAGGCCACATTTTCTCCGGGATTTCATCCGGGAACAGAGTGTGTACTCTGTCCGGCTTTTGAAAATCTGATGCCATCTTTGCCAAAAGCTTATTGGTAGAAATTCCTACATTTACTGTAAATCCCAGTTCTCTGTGAATCTTGCCTTTCAGCTCATGAGCAGCAGCTACAGGGTCAGGATAGATCAGAGAAGTACCTGTCATATCCAGAAATACCTCATCAATGGAAAAAGATTCCATCACAGGTGCAAAGGAAGCACAGATTGCTTTAAATGCCCGGGAACATTTATCGTATAATTCAA
>OFRY01000848.1_pt1 | contig 15908 bp, 10 predicted proteins | sample 1543171 | NCBI WGS metagenome assembly OFRY01 (sample SAMN04209240, study PRJEB22552) | human gut metagenome | biome: gut; material: feces | host: Homo sapiens | place: USA: Oklahoma | reverse complement strand
AAAACCATTGATTTTATTAGCTTTTTGCCGCTATCGCTATCACACCTCATTATTGGTCAGTCCTTGCATGAGCTGCACATTCTTGTATCTTGGCAGGAGGATTTGACAAATAGCCTGAATGTCTTGCTCCTTAATACACGGTGCCGCCATGAACTTTTTTGTTATGTAAGGCTTTATATCTGCCAGTACCTTCGACATAGAGGCTTTCTTTCGAGTATCAGTCGTAACAATTCCTCCTTCCCACTGATTTTTGTCATTATCCCTTGCTATATTTAATCAGCAATATATCTAAGAACTTTACCCAGGCAATCTCTGCTGTTATCCGTAGACACCTGTTGATTACTTCCTGGTGCGCTAAGAGGCATTGCTCCCCACATAAAGTGCTGATTATAACAATCTAAAAGAATCCTCTCGTATGTACCTGCTGCTGAAGTTGAACTTTCTCCAGAGGAAAGCCATCTCCAATTTCCTATTGCTTGATAAACGAAGCTGTCAATAACGATTCCTGACAAATGGTAGCTTCTAAAATAGTTATCTCGCACATATCGTAGATGCTTGCAAGTGTCAAAAAGCAGTCCATTACTGCTTATATTTTTGTTTTTCATGGCATCCTGTTCTGCTTTTGGATTAGTTGAACGCCAATTCCCACCCATATTTGTATCTGGATATCTGTATGAGCCATCCCAATTTCTGAATGCCGGCAGAATTTCAAAGAACATTCCATCTGAAAAATTGATCTTCACAACCTGTCCATCTGCTCTTACTTCACTTCTTGGATACGGAACAAGAATAGCCTGTCTAACTGCTTGCAGAAGACGAGATTGACCATTCCCATAAACAGAGTTGAACTGGTCGTAATATGATTCCGGCAAGGACATCAAAATATCAATATCACTTGTATCTATCGCAGTTCCCCTTCCATAGGAGCCAACATATATACTATTTTGTCTATCGCTTGTTATATTCCAAAACTCACGGTTCATTGCTGATGTTACAGTGCAATATCTTTTTGAAATAAAAGAACGGCTGTCAGCTGATATTACCTCTCCATTTCTTTGAACATACAAACTCAATGTGTTCATCCCCCATTTACTCATTTTTTCTCAAATGCGCCGGAAGCATCTTGTTTAATTCCTCCTGCGTAAAGAATTGCTCTTCATTTGTTTTGAGTGCAGCTTGGGCGGCAGCATAACTTTTCCCATCAGTTAAAGGTGCAGCACCGTAGATTTCCGAACTTTCATCCAACAGTTCATCTCTTTTGCGCACTATCTCTTCAATACTGATTTCGTCAAAATCTGTCAAAAGTGACAGATATTTTTCTCTAACCTTCCACAGCTTATTCGCAGTCTTAATATGATCGGTTTTTTCAGTGGAAATATCCTTATCCTTCAGATAGCTTGTTAGGGCAAGGAGTGCTGTCGAACATAGTCCACCAGCCCATAACAGTATCTGTTTATTTGAAATGAGCACTCCCAAGAAGCCACCTGTCGATATTGCTGATAGCCCAATTTGTCCCCATTTTATCCAAAAATTACGCTTACTCAACCGATCAGCCATCTTAAAATGACATGTATAGGTATATACAAGTTTCCCATATTCTTCTTGTATTTGAGAATATAGTTTTTTACGGTAATCCAACGAACTATTCTCCATTGGCGCATTTCCTCCGTACCTTTAGTATTACTCTACCCCCAACGCCTTAAACACCGCATCTTCCGCACTGCTGTAGAAAATCAGATTAAAACTCCCCACCAGCTCCGGCGGCACAGTGCCAAGGTCTGCTGCACTGGTAATCGGAAGCAGCACTTTCTTCGCTCCGCTATCGAGGCACACCTGCAAACTATTGGCAAGCTCGTCCACTTTCAGAATCGTGCCGCTGATGCTGATTTCTCCCAGCACGGCAAGTGTACTGACTGTAGGCCGTCCAAGAGCGATGCTGCACAGTGCAATCAATGTAGGCAATGCCAGCTTTCCAGTCATGCCAATGCCTTGTAAATCCTGATAGTTGATGATGTAATCCCGCATCGTGGTGCTGATGCTGCCACTGATTCGATTTCCGTTTGCTTTCAGGAAATTGAACGCCGTATTCGTGGATTCCTTGCAGTCACGGTCGCTGCCAAGGCCCGTGCGTTCAAATTTTCCGTTGCCGGGCAGCATCTGGCTTTCGAGGCGGAATACACCGATCATACCGGACTTACCCTGACTTACGGTATATACCTGTCCAGGATTGCAGATACCATCAGGAATGAGTTTGCCGCCGCCCTGCTCTGGCACGGAAACAAATTTTTCTTCAAAGGTATCAAGGTCGATATAGCTGAAGTTCACATCATAGAACTCCATTCCACCCAGCTTTTTCAGCTGCTCCTTGACGCGACGGCGCATTTCCAGCGCAAATACAAGAATTTCTTCAATCTGTTCCTTCGTAAATTCTCCATCCGGATACAGCAATTTCACATAGCCGCCTACAATCTTGCGGACAGCAATCGTATCGCGCTGGTTTAGGTTCTTTCCAAGGCGAAAATACTTATCTAACGCATCACCATACTGTTCTTTCCGCAGTTCTCGGATAAACTCCGCCAGATAATCCGTGATAAAGCCGTAATCATTGGTAAAATGCTCCGGACGGAACTTCGGAATCTCCCAGCCTGGAATATAGCAATGCAGACGGTCAAGAAAGGCCGTGTCCGTTCCCATCTCCGGCGGGAACGGGTCAAACAGAGAAGAAGTCTTGAGCAACACATCCACACTCTGATTGATGTTTCCTACAAAGACCATGGATGCCGATGCTGCCTTTTCCTCTTTGCCACGGGCAAAGGAACCGGAAGCCATATAGTCTTTCATAATCTGAATGCCGTCTTTGTCCTTAAACTTGATTCCGGCAACCTCATCAAAGGCAACGCAGTCCCATAAGCCTACCAAACCTACGGTTTTGCGCCCCATATTGTAAAACAGATTTGCAACGGTCGTCTGACCACCGGATACCAGGATACTGTTCGGACTGATTTCTTTATAGATATGGGACTTGCCTGTGCTGCGCGGCCCCAACTCACAGAGATTGAAGTTGTTCTCCACCAACGGCAGCATACGCGCAAGCAGCAGCCACTTTTCCCGATTGTTCAGCTGTTCCGGCTCATATCCACAGGAACGCAGCATAACATCCATCCACTCTTCCTGTGTGAATGCCTTGCGTCCCTCTCGAACTTCTTCAATGTCGATATGGGGCATCTGAATCGGAGTCAGCTTATGGATGCTGATGGGAGAGATGTCCTTCTGCTTTTTCTGTTTAGAGGAAATCGGCTGTCCATCTATATCCGTGATTCCAAAGCTGCTGTCTCCCTCAGACTCATATTCCAGCTGCACGATGCACCAGATACCGCCGCAAAGCAGCCGGTCATATTTTTCCGGATAATCATCCGTAATCGGCACATTGGTGAGGCCAAGGTTAGAGAACTCTGCAAAAAAGCAATCCTTTTTGATGTCGAGATGTACTGTCACCATATCAATAATGGTATGGCTCCCGTTCTTGCGCAGTTGTGAGAGAATTTTCTGAGCCTCATCCGGGCGGACAAAATTATCTGCCAGAATGCGTTTTACATTCTGAACGCCCTGCTCAATGATTGTCTCATCGTCTGAACTACAATACTGACCCAGCAGGAACTCCAGCACATAGACCGGAACATTCGCTCCTTCTTTTATTTTCTTTGTCAGGTCTTTGCGGACGATCCGACCGTCAAAGTTGCTGCGCAGCTTCCGGCGCAGTTCTTCACGGTTATCATCTGCCGCCATATCCATCATTTCCATACGGAATTCCTGCCTCCTCTATATCAGAATCCGAATCCAAAGTCATCTGCAAAGGCAATGTCCATGATGACAGGCTGCCTCCACTGCTCCAGACCGCTTTCTTCGTCGTAAACCACAAGGTAATATTGCTTGTCCTTGTCGTATTTCTTATTCTTGAATGTGAACCGCATCCGGAAGATACGCTTCTGCGCATTTTCCTCACGACTGTCCGCCACATAACTGTTTTCGTTCGAGATTTTCTCATTGTCTTCCGAGAGGAAGAAAATGCGGTATTTTGCCGCTTTTACAGTATCGCTAACGGCATCCGACTGAATAAAGTCCATGGACGTGATCAGGTTCGTAATCTTATGGACGATGCTGACCAGAGCAATCTCTGCATTCTTTGTTTCCATGTGACCGCGCTCCATCTTAAACTCCAGCACCGGCACCAGCATTTCCTGCGGTGAGGAACCGCCATGCACATAGTTAGCACCGCCTCCGGCCACCTTAAAGACATTGCTGCTAACTGGATAGGACACCACCTTGCTGTCCTCATTCCCCAGAACGCGTCCCATGCTCATATGGTCGATGCCGTCATCTTCCAGTGCCGCCTTAGACACAAGAAATCTGCGATTGACAAATGCTTTTTCCGCGCTTTTCCCAGAAATCTTGTCACTTTCTGTCAGCTTATCACGCTTGTAAATAAAGCCATGATCGGCAGTGACGATAAAATGATAGGTATTGCCGCTGACAGAGATTCTATGAATCAGATCCATAATTTCCTGAACGGCTTCCTCACACGCATGAAATACCTCATCCTCGGTATTTGCCTTGTCTCCACGCGCGTCGATCTGATTATGATATACATAGATAATCTGTCGTTTTGTCAGCACATCTCGCAGCTCTGCCACTTTCAAATTTTTGATATCATCGAACTGTACACAGACACTATCCGGGTTATAGCTTTGCAGCACCTGCTGCCGACCTGCCAGATTATCGCAAAGGATACCATCTGCCAGTACCTGAAAATCATCCGTCATTTCCAGTGTCTTATGCGGCAAAAGTGCTGCCATACCGAGCCTCGTATAAGACGGAAGAACACTCAACTGTACAGAAAGTTTTGCCGTGCATTTCGGGTCATCCTGCATTCTGGCAAACAACTCCTGTCCGACCTCGTAACGCATGGCATCCGAAATGATGACCACGGTGCGTTCTTTGGTATATCGCAGATTGGCATTGTAAAAATCCCGCTGCAACGGAATTACCGAAAATGCGGCATCCTGCTGGATTCCAGCATTCCAGGCAGGGAGCAGGCAAGCCAGATATTCGTTCGTGTAGATATTTTCCACCAGTTCCCGAAGCGGCTCAAAGCTTTCCGTGCTCTCCAGCTGGTCGTAATAATAGTAGAATTTTCGATACTGCTGATCCATATTGTAATCCGCAGCAAGATATCGGTCGATAATTGGCTTTAAGCCATCTGCGGCATGGTAATCCGCTTCCTTCACCATGCTGTACGCACTGGAAAGCATCTGATAGGTTTTCCCGGTCTTTCTGCCAAAGTGCATTTTAGCCCGCTTTTCACAGAGTTCCGGAATGGTAAATCCGTTTACGATTGCACCGATATCTTCCGAAACAAGTCTGCCAATGAGCCACTTTACCAGCACCTGATCCACGGCAAGGAAAGTGTCGCACTCCACCAAATCGTCCACTCGCATTCCTGCAAATGCCGAAAGAACATTCAGCCCTTTGGCAACGTGCGCCGACAGAGCGTCGTATTTGTCCCGGTACAGGACGCTGTTCATCAGGCTATCGAGAAATGCGATGATATTGCCTGACTTGTAGGAGACAAAGCTCTTCCATGCTGCCGGAAGCTCTGCCTGCACATATCGACCAGTATAAGTAACGAACAACGTTACCAGCAGCCGTTCCAGACTCGGCTTTGTATCAGTGTATCCGAAATGCTGCTCACAGAGCTGCCAGAATGCAGACAGCAGATCGTATTTTTCAAACTCCTGCAAGAAAGCATTGTCCACCAGCTCGCCATCCGTCAACACGATGCGCACAACCTCTTCAAAAGAGCAGGTACGCGCCTTGCAGACTGCACTCAGCAGACCGACAAGGATATTTTCTTCATTGAAGTTTTCGATTTCCAGATCATAGAAGCGTTGGGTGCGCTCTTTGTTGGCGAAAAACTTGATGTGCTTCTCAATAACCGGCTTGTACTTTTCCTCAATACCCAGGTCAACCGACAGCAAGGAGGCTCGGTCAGCAAAGAACCGTCTGGAATACAGCATTGTGTCTTCCAGATGGTTGTCCCTTACATCCGGTTTCGGAAACGGTGCATAGATCAGATAATTCGTGGTCTTATCCACACGCTCCAGAAAATACTTTGTATAGAACTGGTTATCAGGCTGAAGATAGTAGATCTTCGCATTCTGAAGCTCCACCGTCTCCATATCATCGGCAAATTCCGCCTTGTCATCGTACCAGAAAACCAGTTTCCGGGTCTCCCCGGTAAATTCCGCATTCAGGCGGTCTATAATTTGTTTTAGGTTCAATTCTGCCATATCATTGTCCTTTTTCCTGTGATTGGTCTTTATCTCTTACAAGAGAATTCAGCAATAGCTTCATCTTTTTCCGGTAGAACTTTGTTCTTTTGATGTACCGTGGAATCGTCATGTGATACGCCTGCATAAATTCCAGTATCCATGCCAGATCATAGGATTTCTCGGTTGACCAGTCACGATATTTTCTATGACAGACAAGCCAGACACCAATGATATTGTAATCCAACGCATCCTCATCGGTTTCATCTTGAATACAATGGCCGCAGAGGAAGCGGTATGCCACCGGATCATGAGCATATGTATGTTCAAAACGCTTCCATGCCGCTGCGACATCATCCTTTGTCCAGTGATTTTGCATCTTTCCACTCCCTCCCAGCCATTTTTCTTATTTCTTTTCTTTCACCATGATGTTCTTGCTGTCCGCCAGCACCTCATAGAACTTGCCATCCTGCGCAGTCTGGAGCTTACGGTAGTTGACCTTTACGCCGTCATCGAGGTCAAGCTCGATACGGGAAAGTGCCAGATGGCTGATCTTCTCATCATATTCCCGACACTCCTTCAGCTGCTTGGCAAGTTTATCCTTACGCTTGGATGCTGCTGCCACCTCGCGGGCATTCCCGCTGTGATCCATCATATCCTGCATCCGGTTGATCTCGGATTCGTACACGCGCTGCATCTTGTGCAGGTAGTCGATACGCAGGTTGCCGATGGTATCCGGCGTATAGCGATGCAGATAAACCAGTGCCTTGAAGCCGTTCTGCTTGCCACTGTCAAACAGCCAGTAGATCGGACGCTTGCCGGAACCGGTAACAGAATAGGTCTGGCAGTGATCCTTAAAGAAATCGTTCAGGAAGTAGTTTCGGATAATCTCCCGGCTGGTGCTGCCCTTATTTCCAAGGGCTTTTGCGATATAATCGAGGTTTGCTTCCAGCGTATCGGCACCGTACACCACTTTCAGCCATGCACACAGGCGCGATACGATATCATCGTCCAGATATTCCTCATCGGTGATAGGGATAACATTGTCTGCATCCGGAATATAGCTTTGGTATTTGCTGCTATCCCATTCGCCGCCCGCATAGGCCAGTCCTTCAACATCCAGTGAGTAGCGACCAAACATACAGCCTACGGCGTAGCTCAGCAGGCTCTTGATATCCCGCTGCAAGTCAGCCTTGCGCACAGTCACATCTTTATCTTCCACTTCCGGGGTCAGTTCATCCTGCAAGCCGTAAATGTCAATAAAAATGCGGTTCAGCTCTTCCTCGTTGGCTTTCAGCTTTTCAAAGCGCTCCTTGCACTGCCCCTGCCACAGCAAATAGCAAATTTCCAGTGGGCAGCTTGCCTCTGGCAGGTAGCCATAAAAGTAGTCCATAGCAGCAGCCGTACTGGTAGCATCCCATAAACCCTTGCTCATGCTTACAAGAGGGTGCACCTTAAAGTCCCAGCTAGTTTCAAATGCATCCCAATCGTCCTTACACATTGTGACATTTTCTTTTGACAGAAAATCCACCTGTCCAAGCTCTTGATTTTCTACAATAATAGGGAAATTATTTACCTCACCCAATTTCAAGCTAACGCCCGGATTAATCGCACTCAGGAAATGATAGCCCAATTTAGACGAGAACGCCGCTAATATATAGTACATTAATTCTTTATTATGTACAAAAAATGTCGGTCCTGCCATATCATATAGGTATCCCTCTGGGGAGTATCTAAAAGTTCTTTCAGCTGATGTTATAGTTGTAAATGTTATTCCTTCATCGAATCTATGCCGATTATTTCCAACAGAAGCCTTCTTGAAATTCCTAATGTGCTGTCCATCGTTCTCCCAGTCAATAACATAATCATTATTGCCATACCATTTCCGATATCCGCCACCTTTATTACACGGATACCATTTTTTCGCTTTCGAGAAAGTAGACAAAGAACTTCTATTGGCACAAGCCTCATACCACAGCCTTAAGAATTCATCGTTGTTTCTCGAATGAATTCCTTCCGACAGATCACACAGTCGTCCCAGATTATCTCCTTCAAACGCTGCTATGAAGTTTTTCGAAGCCCAATAGGCCAACGGTGCTCCTGGAATTTTAGCAAGTTCGTCTTGTTTTGCTACATACAGTCCTTTTTCCGAAAAGAACCACTGTTCTTTAGTTTCAACACTGTCTACCGCACCCTGTTTATCAAAAAGCCTCCGATACGAACCTTTATAATTTTGGATATGTCCCTTTTGTATAACAAATGCTGTTGTGCCAAAATCAGAGCCGAAAATTCCCCGGCCAAGATGGAGCATGTTTACATATGTATCATTTAGAAGAATCGACTTTCTGAGTTTCTCATATGTTGTCAAAAACATCCAAACCGGGATGTTAATCATTGACATATAGCAGTCATTTTTACACATAGAAAGTGTTCTTTCCATAAAAATGGTACTTAAATCCGACTTTGATGTTGGGTAATTTTCTTTTGCAAATTCATTTACTTTTGCACTCAAATTTCCCATTCCAGCATACGGCGGGTTCGTCACAACAACATCATACTTCCGTGCCATCGTCTCGCCAATATCAATGAGCCGATTCAGCTGCTCGGCGGTATCTTCCACGCCCACGCTGTCCATGCTGATCTGACCGTCGGTATCTTCCGCTGCCACAAACCGACGCAGCAAATCCCAGTTATAGCTCTCCACATTCAGGATAGAGCCGTATTCCTTGGCATCTGTCAGGGTGTCCAGCAAACCTTCCAGCTGCATCTTAGCGGCATTCTTCTCAATATCGTCCATCCCTGCGCCAAAATATTTCAGGTGCGCACAGTTGATGCTGTTGCTCTCCTGAATGGCATAGACATGGCAGGTGTTTTCTCCGTTGAGGATACGGCGGTTGTACTGCCGTGCTTTCATCATCACGGCAAAGTACGCCAGCTGATAGGCACGGTCATCAATGTCCAGACCGTAGATGTTGTGTTCCAGAATGCTCTTTGCAGCATCACGCTGGCTGTAACCGGCACTCTCGTAAATCTGCATCAGCACATCAAAGGCATATACCAGGATATGACCGGAACCCATGCAGGGGTCGATGAGCTTGATGTCTTCTGGATTCAGGGCAGCGTACTCTTTGCGAATTTCTGCCAGTTTTACCTGCACCTCCGGCTCCTGCTGTGCTTCTTCCAGATAGTATTTCCAGTTTTCTTTCAGGTCGCATTCCGGGTGTCCTTCCACCCACAGACGGCCCAGGCTGTTCTCCACCATGTAGCGGACGATCCAGTCCGGGGTGAACAGCTGGGTTACGGCAGGGATTTCCTCTTTGGTAATCTTTCCATTCTTAGCAAATGCAGCGGCTTTCGGTTCGGTATTGTAATACTGGTACAGCCAGCCGATGATCTCCACCTGACCACCGCGCTCGATGTTGAAGTCATCCTCCGGGATATCGTGAATCAAATGATAGACCACGCCATCCTGGTCAATAACGGACAAGCTGAGCAGCAGCTCAGTGTAGTTCTTTGTCTTTTCAAACAGAGCAGGCAGAATCTCGTTCAGGGCATTGCACTGTTTCAGGAACAGGATGCGGAACACTTCGTCCAGCTTATTGTCCTGCTTCAGCTGGAAAATCTGAGCTTCTTCCTCCGCAGTGAAGGGAAGCTCTGCGTCAAACGGTGTCGTGACCAGATCTGGCTCCAACTTTCCGCTCTCGGAAGAAAGCACTCGAATATGGGAAGGCAGATAGTCGTTGACCTCCATGAAACGGATCGCAATCAGGCGATTGAACCATGTATAGGCAACCTCCTCGATCACATACTGATATGCGGTTTTGTAGTCGGTATCCTTTTCCTTCTGCTGGATGACCTCTATCAGCTTGTCACGCTGCCGCACGGCCTCGCCGGAAATCGAATACGGTTCTGCAGTGCCGATATCGAAGAACTGAGTGCCGCCGAAGCTCTGCGGCAACGGCTTTGCAATGCCGTCCTCCGTAATACCGATCAGGCGGGCATCATAGCTGACATCTGCAATCAGCTTATTCCGCGCCCAGATCGCAAAATTCTTTATAGCTGTCTTGTTCATGGAGCCAATCCTCCTGTCATTTATAGTTCAATGTTGACGATGGTATCTTCGTCCATCTCTTTCAGCAGGTTTTCGCGCAATGCAGCAAGGTATTTATCAACATCATCCTTGCTCTCCAGCCGCCACGATGCAGTCTTGGCAACCGTCTTGATGGAAACATTCTTCGTGGTGCGCACCTTATATACCGGCTGCGGTTCTGCCACCTTTTCTGCCGGTTTCACGGTCTCGCCGCGCTTTTCCGCCTCTTCTTCCTGACGCTTACGCTCTGCCTCGGCCTTTGCCGCTGCCTCCTTCGCAAGGCGAATGTCCTCTGCGTTCATCTCGTTGAGCAGGCGCAGCTTCAGTGCCTCCGCCTTATCTGCATAACTGCGCAGAGTGGAAACATTGTTGCAGTGCTCCGCACCGTCCATGATCTCCTTAAAGAGTTCCAGATAACGGTTGAACCTCGCATCCTTATAGGGCTTGGTGTTCAGCACTTCAAAGACACGGTTCCGATCCTGATTGATGGAATCTTTGACCGGCTCTGCCTGCTCTTCCAGAATGCGCATATAGCAGTTCATAAACTTCTCGCGCAGCTCTGGCAGCTTCGGAATCTCCTTGTAGGGCTTCGGAATCCGGACGATGGTGCGCATCTTGGCCACCACGTCTTCCAGTTCTGCATCCACGATGTAGGTCTTACTGTCCTCGTAGATATTCAGCATATCCAGCGCACGGGTGAAGATGGTCAGCTGTTCACTGCCAAAGAAATCACGGATAGGCTCATAGTCCTCGCCAAAATCCATCAGATCATCCTGCTCGTCAAATACGGTCTTAAAGAATTCAAGCGGTGCCTGAATCTGCACCAGTGCGGAAAGCCGCTTCTTGCCCTTTTCCAGAAGTTCTTTTCCGGGATAGGTGTAATTCTCATATTTCGGTTCCAGACGCTCAATCTCGGTGATTCGATTCTCGCAGTAATGCTGGAAGTTCTTCATGATGGTATCTTCGTCATCGGCAGGCGGTGCCACCTTGAACAGCTCTTTCATCACGGTGCGGACGGCCTTTTTCTGGTTTTCCGGCACCCGCACGCGCACTTCCGTCAGCAGCTTATCCACGAACTGCTTCTTTGTGATGTAGCCGATAATTTCTTCTTCGGAGCGGTTGTTCAGATTGACGCTCTCACCGTTGACCGTAAAGGACAGATCTCCACGCTTAAAGAGACGTGCTACCAGCCAATGAATGTCATCTTCCACAAAGCCATAGGGTGCTTTCATAAAGCGATCCTTGATGGTTTTCATAGAAGTTTTCATGTGCATCCGGGAGTTACCTGCCACGAATTGCAGCACATCATCCAGCGCGTGAACATTGGATTCTCCGGTATCTCCCAGTGCCAGCGACAGCTGGTTGCTGGTCTTGAACATCTTCCGGATGTCTGCTTCGCCCATCGCTGCATCAATATAGGACAGCTTGTGGTAAACCGTCTGCACCAGTCGTCCGATAGCCTCGTTGATGCGGCTGGTCACTTCCTTGCCGGAGGTGTGCAGCACATCGCCATTGACATAGATGGTAGCCTCTTTCAGAGCTTCCGTCAGATAAAGCTTGGCGTTACCGTTGCGTTCCCGCATCTCCACGCGCTTTGCTTCCTTAATGGTCTCATACTTGGCAAGCTGCACAGAGGTATTCTTGCGCAGGAACCGCTCAATTTTCAAGTATGCCCGCATTTCCGTCAGGAACGCATCATCATTTGGCAGAACCACAAGGACTTCCTTGCCCTGGCCGGAGAGCAGGCGCAGCGTACCATCATCGGTGCCGCCCTCATACCACGGGGTCAGCACACGGAGGCCGATATCGTAATTCTGATTTGCCTTATAGGGGCGGTCATCCACTGTCTGATTGAAGGAGAACGCATACCGTCCACCAAAGCTTGGATACTGATACTTCTTGCTGGAGAAAATGTCCTCATAGATCATCTCCGCAATCTTCGTGATGACCTCCGGCATCTCCACATTTTCTTTTTCGATTTCGTTGTTAATTTCCTGTTCCTCATCGGTCAGGAATACATAGATAGAGCCATTCTTCTGGATCAGCATCTGGCGCATCAGCACTTTCAGTGCATCCTCCACCTGTGCTTTCAGAGAGATGCGATCATCGTCAATGCTGGTAATCATCAGACTGACGATGTTGTCCACGTTGGCTTCGATCTCCAAAACATATTTAATCAGGAAAAGGGTCTTCAACACATTGATCGCAAAGACATCTTTTTCCTTCTTTTCCGGGTTGATGTAGCTGTTATCATAAGCGCGGATGATCACGCTGCTGTGGCTGTGATCGAGGAAGTTCTCCAATGCATCATAGAACCGATAGAACGGCACGATTGCCCCCATCTCATCGTCCATCAGCTGCATGGCAGACTCTTTGAACAGAGCCAGCATGGAACGTTCACCTTCGGACAGGTGCTTGCCGGACGCACCGTGGGTACGGATACTGGTCAGCACACTGGCAAGCAAATTAAACTGGTACGGAACGAAAGGATAAACCTCTGCAAAATCTTCTGCATTGGCGTACAGTTTTTTCTCCACACCGTCGTTGAAGACAATCAGATTTTTGATGATGGTTGCTTTCTGGTCATAGAGCAGACGCAGGCTCTGTGCTGCGGTCTCAGTCTTATCCAGAATACGCTTTTTGATAACAGCGTCCACATTGGCAGAGGACAAAGAAAGACGGGTGTCGAAACGTCCCTGAATCTTAGAGAAGTCGTTACCTTTCACCTTGGTAATGGAGTCGATATCCTGCTGGCTCGTTACGATTACCCAAGCCTTACCCATGCATTCCTTGCCCAGTTCTTCCGTCACTGTCTGAAGGTTCAGCATCAGTTTGGAATCATCACCAATGTACTGGCCGATCTCATCCACAAGGAAAACAACATGGTGGTTGTTACCTTTTTTATCAATATAGGACTTTACACGCTTGGCGAAATCCTCAATGCTGATCTGGTAACTCTCGGTTGCTTTCTCGCACCAGTTACGGGCAGCTGATTCGCTCATGAAATCCATGTCAGAAAGAACATCAACAACGGAATCCTGAATGAAATCGAAGTCCTGACGAGAGCTTTCCCACGGATCGCCATACTCTTCTTCAAACTTTTCCTTAAACTCTTCAAAACGACCTTCCTCGGAAAGCCTGCGCTCCAGGTCAGCAAGGTGAGGCATGGAGCCGCAGAAGCCCTGCATCTCATTGAAGACCTTCAGGAATACGTTCACAATGGCATCTTTATTTTCTTTGCCATTAGAATCGCTTTTGGAATCAATGTTGAAAAGAATTACGTCCGATGGGGTGTTTGCCGCCAGCTGCATATCTGCCAGCACCATCTGATTGGTAATCTTCTGATCCTCAATGAAGTAGTCGATGGCATGTTTGTCTCCGACCTGTTTATTCTGAAGCAGATAGGACAAGATTTTCAGGAAATGAGATTTACCACTTCCAAAGAAGCCGGAAATCCAGACACCCATTTTCGGTGTAGTTCCCTGAATACCTTTTTTATATGCTGCAAAGAAATCCGCAAAATGACGCTGAAGCTCACGGGTCACAACGTACTCTTCCAGCTCCTGCGCTACATTTGTTTCTTCACCCTGACCGACAATGATAACGCCCTGTATCTCACGGTCAATTTTCTTTCGGAACATGTCCTTGATCTGCATAACTGTTTCCTCCATCCATTACTTTACCAGTCGGAATGCCCGGTAATAGTTATCGTCTTTAATCTCATTGAACAGGATCAGCTCCTGTTCATTATAGGTTCCCGGAAAGAACATCACGACCGGGCAGCGCACAAATGCCTGATGCAAGTTGTTAAGCACCTTGTGGGAGCGCAAAATCGGATAGCACTTGCCGATGCCGGTTAGGAACACGACTGCATTCTCCGGCGTATGTTCTTTGATATATTGCACGATCAGGCTGTCATCGTCATTTACCTTCATGGAGTTGGTCACTGCCTTGACGATACGCTCGATTCCTCGCTTTTTTTCAAAGTCATAGCACTTTTCCATGAAGTTCTTCTTTTCCAAAAAGTCAATGATGATATCATACAGGTCAAAGACCACAAGCTCAAAATCATCATCGCCCCGGTCGTTCTTATTTTTCAGATACTCTACGCGCTCCCGAACTTCCAGTTCCTTTTCCGGTGGATAATCAAACACCCAATAGTTGACCTCATTTGCGCGGCCTGTTCCTTTTCGGAAAGATGGCTTATGGATTGCAAGCTCCATCTCGTCCAGTCTTTGGCTTAAATCCATTTCATCTTACCCCCGTCAGTGTTTTTACCATGATGCCAAGATCATGGTCATAAAGCCAATGCTCAAATGCAATATCAAGAATTGGCTTCAGTATTTTTCTTGTGCTGTTTGCCTGGTTGCTTTCTAAAATTCCTGCTTCATAAAGCTGTGTCTTATAGCAGGAACCGAGACGGTGCAGCGTATAGTCTTGAAGAGAAGCCACTTTCTCACTCTGTTCCTGCTTATTTTTGAAAAATATCCGGATATCTGCATCCGTCAGCTCATCGGAACCAAGAATCATTTTTTCCCGCACTACTTCATACACAAAATCAAAGAACAGCGTGTCATGCAAAAGAGCCGCAGTCAGCACAAATAATTTTTGTGTAGCAAGATCACTGCTCAGAAAGATTGGATAAAAGCTTTCATCTAATGTCTTGATACGGGCTGTTACGGTAGAATAAATCTGCTGCGCTCGTAGTTTTGTCGGTGCACCATAGATGTTTGTCTCTTCATTCAACTTTTTAATATCTGCAAAGCTCTTACCCTCGCTCAAAAGCTGCACGGTTTTCCGAAATTCCATGAACCAGAACGAAAATTTTACGGCTCCAGCACTATACGGTTTTCTTTCCATCTTCGTTCTCTCCATTTCCGGATTTTGTTTTAATGTATCTGCCGCTTTTGATTCTGGCATCCTTCGGCTTTTCGGCGTTAATAGGAATGACCCACTGATGGCCTAAACGCTCGGCACCATCAATTCGCCCTTCTGTGCATAATGTCTGTACTCTCCTTGTGCAGATGCCCCATTTTTCAGAAGCCTGCTTAATCGTCATGAAATCCATACGGAACCTCTTTTTCGATGTCTAAAGTCACTCGCAGCAAGTTAAAATTTCTCATTTATATTCTACTCCAAGAAACGAACAAAATCAATCGAAAGTTCTTCCAAATTTTAAACGATTTTTTTAGAATCCACTCTTCTGCAAGCAGGGCTTTCGTGACACGAAAGCGATTTTCTGCTTGTTGGGGAAACTCCCCAATCCCCATAGAACGCTGCCTGCGGCATCGAGCTGCGCATCCGTTCCGGATGCTTTAACGGCAGTTCCTGCCAAAGAAAAAAGCCGGAGTGAAGCATCACCCCGGCTTCAAAAAACATTTACTTGTGCTTGCGGCCTCCACGCTTTTTGTAGTCCTCGTCTATACGCTTTTTCCAGTCTGCGCTCAGCGGGGCACTGCACCGGACAGAGCTGATTGCTTCGCTGACCACTT
>OFRY01000844.1_pt1 | contig 15941 bp, 10 predicted proteins | sample 1543171 | NCBI WGS metagenome assembly OFRY01 (sample SAMN04209240, study PRJEB22552) | human gut metagenome | biome: gut; material: feces | host: Homo sapiens | place: USA: Oklahoma | reverse complement strand
TGCCACAATCCCGCAAACAGGAGGTAGTAGCGGCTACCTTTCAGACACGGGCAGACAGCCCGTACCCTATGAGAAGTCATAGAAGTACAGGCGTCTCCCGGTGTCTGAAAAAAAATCCGCTACGATTTCCTGTTCACCGAGGAAACGCACAATCGCATACCACAAAGGCATGCTACGTTCCAATGACAAAGGTACAAATACTTTTCGGAAAATAACAAGAGAGAGTTATAAATGTTTAGGAAAGAAAATAAATGATGATTGTATAATAGCAGGAAATTATGTTACTTTGCAACGTGAAATAACCCCTGCAGTGTAGGCAAAAGAAAGAACAAGATGAAAATTCAGAAAACATACCAGGAAGAGGATAAGATGATCAGCCTTATCCGCGACAATTACGACTTGCTCCAAAGTCTCGGCAGCTTTGGCATCCATCTCGGTTTTGGCGACAAGACGGTCCGCGAGGTCTGCGAGCAGGAGCAGGTAGATACCTATACCTTCCTCACCGTCGTCAATTTCACGATCAATGGCTATCGCGACTTCGACGATACCGACCGCATTTCCCTGCCCACGCTCGTCAAGTATCTCCGTGCGAGCCACGAGTACTACCTCGGCTACCAGCTTCCGGCCATCCGGCGCGAACTGGAACGCGCCCTCGACGAGAGCAACAACCTCGCTCGCTTGATCATGAAACTCTTCGACGAGTATGCCCGCTCTATTCGCAATCACATGCAGTTTGAGGAGAAGTCCCTCTTCCCCTATGTCGAGCAACTGATCCAGGGCAAGGCCAGCGACCAGTACGACAACCACACCTTCTCGCGCCACCACGGACAGAACGAGTTGAAACTTCGTGAGTTGAAGAGCATTATCATCAAGTATCTTCCCTCCGACAGCCTCCACAACAACCAGCTCACCGCCACGCTTTACAATCTATATAACTGTGAGCGTTGGCTCTCCTCCCATGCTGAGGTGGAGGACCACATCTTCATCCCCGCCGTACGTCGCCATGAGAAGAAGTTGAAGCGCGACGACGTCAGCGTCAAGATCTCATCGATGCTGGGTCAGAATGCCGACAATGGCGAGGCCCTTTCCGACCGCGAGCGCGACGTGGTCATCGGAGTCGTCCAGGGAATGACAAACAAGGAGATTGCCGACCACCTGTGCATCTCGACCAATACCGTCATTACCCACCGTCGGAATATTGCCCGCAAACTACAGATCCATTCACCGGCCGGCCTCACCATCTATGCCATCGTCAACCATCTGGTGGATATCTCTGCCGTGAAACTCTGACGCAGTCTCTTTGGACAGTGTGTGGCCCTGGTTACTCCGGTAACCGCCTCTCTCTTTCGTCCTCGCCTGCCTCCCTCTGTGCCTGCTCAGAAAAGAGAAAATGCGTTTCCTCAGGGAGAAAATTTTGCAACCTCGTGATGAAACAAAAATGCGCACTTCGGCAGTCCCTCGCTGCCGAAGACGTCTGTGTCGCCTCGTGGTCCTATGATGATAGGGGTGGATGGTGGCTTTTGGACGAGAAAAGCACAGAAAACGCAAAATTAATAAGGAGAAAACTGCAAAGAGAAAGATTTTTAGAAAAAAGATTCCGATAAATTTGGCGGGACGAAAATAAATGGCTAACTTTGCACCCGCATTTGAGAGACAATGCTTGGCGATTCGGTAACGAACTCTGGAAGGATGGGTGAGTGGCTGAAACCAGCAGTTTGCTAAACTGCCGTACGAATTTCTCGTACCGGGGGTTCGAATCCCCCTCCTTCCGCCAGGATTCTCAAAGATGTCCGTTGGTCGATTCATCTAATGGTTAGGATACAAGATTCTCAATCTTGGCATAGGGGTTCGATTCCCCTATCGACTACTTTATGGTTTAAGGGTTTTAAAATGAGGCTTTTCGTAGCGCCGTGATGGCGCTCGAAAAGTTTTTTTGTTATGTAGTCATGTTGCCTTTCCTTTCTGCCGTCTTATCTCCCCGTCATATTTTCTCCCTGTCATATTTTCTCCCTTTTATATTTGCGTATCTCGCAAACTTACTGTAACTTTGCACGTCGAAATACAGATATAAAGATACGATTATTACAATGAACATTTTATTCATAGGTTTTGTCGCGCTCCTTCTTGTCGCGCTCGCCGGATGGGCGATTGCCGAGTTGAAAGGTCGTATGGGCGACTATCAGAATGATGCCGAGGAGGCAGAGGAGTTGGCCGCGTTTGTCAAGGCTGGTGGCTACACCGAGAAGACCATCTACGACAGTCAGAAGAAAAACTCCATCAAGGGGTATCAGTCCGTAGGATAACTGCTTCCGTCGCGCCAGGGTGTGCGAAGGACTTGATTGCTGCCGGCAAGAGGTAGTAGTATGATGGGGGAGGGTGCCGTCTGCGCTCCTCCCGAGGATGGTTGCGCTATAGCCCCGAAGCTCAGTGGAGAAGGCAATGACCGTGCGCAACAAAGAAATGTTAAAACTCATGCCAAAATGAGGCTTCCTTTGTTGTCTTCCAATTATTTTCACTACCTTTGCACACACAAATCAACATTCGAATCGCTCGGTTTCAGTTCTGAAACCAGCATCATACATCGAAAAATTTCCCTACACATATAACATATATGTTGAGTAAAGAAGAATTATTGACCAAGGATATTTCCGAATTGGAAAATATCGCCCAGTCTCTTGGTGTCACCAATGAGTTTGATGATGACAAGGAGGGACTCATTTATGCCATCCTCGATCGCCAGGCGGATCGTGGTGCCGCCGAGCAGGCCGCGCCACTGAAGCGCAAGCGTGTGAGAATAGCCAAGAAAGATACAGACCGTGTCTATACTGTCAATGGCCGCGAGGGTGAGAATTTTGACGTAAAGAAAAACAAGATAAAGAACGAGGCTCCCTCCCTCTTCAAGGATTTGCCCGCTGGGCTGCCCGAGGAAGAAGAGGAGCCCGCAGCAGAGGAAGAACCGATTATGCTGAACGAACAGAATTGGGATAACATGACCCCTGAGGAGATTATGGCCTCTATCCCTAAGCATAGGGGACGCAAGTCAAAGGCCGAGCAAGAAGCCATCGCGCGTGCAGAGGCTTACATCCAGGCTCGCGAGCAGCGCGCCGCCCAGCAGCCCAACGACGAAGCGGATCTCCAGCACGAGTCTGAGGAGCCTGCCCAAGAGGCCAGCCCGGTGGCAGTGGAAGTACCCGACTTCATCCAGGAGCAGGCGGCAGCACGCCAAAGCGAGATCGAGACGGCAGCGGAAGAAGACCACGCGACCACGGACCAGGATCACAATAATCTGTTGGCCCAGCTCCAGGCCAAGGTCAACGACCGCAAGGAGCTTCCCAAGGAAGACCCAGGCATGACCGAAGACGGTGTCTGGGCTGGCGATCCTGGAGACGGCACGGATTTCATCGTTGTCGAGGACCTGCCGATAGAAGACCAGGGCGCACTCCCCACATTCGATATCTTTGATCGTCCGACGACGCAGCCAGCGGCTGCTGCTCCAGCTTCCTTCAAGCCGGTGGCCGCCGCTCCCGCACAGGCAGGTGTGGAAAAGTTTGATTTTTCCGATTTGGTGAAGGCTAATGGCGTTCTTGAGGTGATGTCCGACGGCTATGGATTCCTTCGCTCTTCCGATTACAATTATCTTTCTTCCCCCGACGATGTCTATGTCTCCGTCCAGCAGGTCAAGCACTTTGGTCTCAAGACGGGCGACGTGGTGGAGTGTCATGTGCGCCCGCCCCACGATGGCGAGAAATACTTCCCGCTGACGAGCATCGACAAGATCAACGGGCGTGTGCCCTCCGAGGTGCGCGACCGCGTGCCTTTCGAGCACCTCACGCCGCTCTTCCCCGACGAGAAATACATGCTCTGTGGCAACCGCGCCACCACCAATCTGAGCACGCGTATCGTCGATCTCTTCGCCCCGATTGGCAAGGGTCAGCGCGCGCTGATCGTCGCCCAGCCCAAGACTGGTAAGACCATGCTCATGAAGGACGTGGCCAATGCCATTGCCGCCAACCATCCCGAAGCCTACCTGATGATGCTGCTCATCGACGAGCGCCCTGAGGAGGTCACGGACATGGCCCGCACCGTCAATGCCGAGGTCATCGCCTCCACCTTCGACGAGCCTGCCGAGCGCCATGTCAAGATCGCCGGCCTTGTCCTGGAGAAGGCCAAGCGCATGGTGGAGTGTGGCCACGACGTGGTGATCTTCCTCGACTCCATCACGAGGTTGGCGCGCGCCTACAATACCGTGGCTCCCGCCAGCGGCAAGGTGCTCACGGGTGGTGTCGATGCCAATGCCCTTCAGAAGCCGAAGCGCTTCTTCGGTGCTGCGCGCAACATCGAGGGCGGCGGTTCTCTGACCATCATCGCCACGGCCCTGATTGATACGGGTTCCAAGATGGACGAGGTGATCTTCGAGGAGTTCAAGGGAACGGGCAACATGGAGTTGCAGCTCGACCGCTCGTTGAGCAACAAGCGCATGTTCCCAGCCGTCAACCTCGTGGCCTCCAGCACGCGCCGCGACGACCTGCTGCAGGATGACACCACCGTGAACCGCATGCGCATCCTCCGTCAGTATATCGGCGATATGACGTCGATCGAGGCGATGAACACCATCCATGACCGCATGATCAAGACGCGCGACAACGAGGAGTTTCTGATGTCCATGAATGAATAGTGGTGTAGGAGCGTGTCTGTCATAATCAAGACTTAGAAAACTGGTAATAGATACTTTTTTAAGGTTTAAAGAATTTAGAACGATGAACATCAACGATTTCAATTTCGCAGGACACAAAGCTATTGTCCGCGTCGACTTCAATGTGCCATTGGACGAGAATGGCCATGTTACGGATGACACCCGCATTCGTGGCGCGTTGCCTACGTTGAAGAAGATTCTCGCCGATGGTGGCGCGTTGATTATGATGAGCCACATGGGCAAACCGAAGGGCAAGGTCAATGCCAAGCTCTCCCTGAGTCAGATTGTCAAGAACGTCAGCGACGCCCTCGGCGTGGACGTGAAATTTGCCAAGGATGCCGGCAAGGCCGACGCCGAGGTGGCTGCCCTCCAGGGTGGCGAGGCGCTACTGCTGGAGAACCTCCGTTTCTATGCCGAGGAGGAGGGTAAGCCCGTTGGTGTCGAGAAGGGCACCCCGGAGTATGACCAGGCCAAGGCCGAGATGAAGGATCGTCAGAAGGAGTTTGCCAAGAAGCTTGCCTCCTACGCCGATGTCTATGTCAACGATGCCTTTGGCACCGCCCATCGCAAGCACGCCTCTACGGCCGTGATTGCTGACTACTTCGACAAGGACCACAAGATGCTCGGTCTCCTGATGGAGAAGGAGGTGACGGCCATCAACAACGTGATGAAGAACGCGCAGCATCCTTTCACCGCCATCATCGGTGGTTCTAAGGTGAGCTCCAAGCTCGGCGTTATCAAGAATCTGCTCGACAAGGTGGACAATCTCATCATCGGTGGCGGTATGGGCTATACGTTCATCAAGGCTCTTGGTGGCAAGATCGGTATGTCGCTCCATGAGGACGACCTCATTCCCGAGGCACTCAATGTGATTCAGACTGCCAAGGAGAAGGGCGTCAATCTGAGCCTCTCTGTGGCTACTGTCTGCGCTCAGGAGTTCTCCAACGATGCTCCCCGCAAGATCTTCCCGATCAATGATATTCCCGACGATTGGGAGGGAATGGATGCTGCTCCGGCCAGCCTCGAAAACTGGGAGAAGATCATCCTCGCTTCCAAGACCATCTTGTGGAACGGTCCGGTCGGTGTCTTCGAGCTTGAGAACTTCTCTCATGGCACGGGTGAGATTGCCAAGTGCGTAGCCCAGGCCACACAGGAGAATGGCGCCTTCTCGCTCGTTGGTGGTGGCGATTCCGTCGCAGCCGTCAATAAGTTCGGCCTTGCCGACAAGGTGTCCTATGTCTCTACTGGTGGTGGCGCCATGTTGGAGGCCATCGAGGGCAAGGTGCTTCCCGGCGTGGTAGCTATCGAGAAGTAATAGCTATCGATCATTATTAGCAAATCGAATCCTATAGTAGCAAAGGGTGGTTCCATTTTGGATCCGCCCTTTTGCGACTTCTGGTAATTCCACTTTCTGTAATTGATCTGATCCAATTGTTTACCAAGCTGGTAAACAATATATAAAACAAAGAAGCATCCCTTTTGAGGATGCTTCTTGCGGTGCGTACGAGATTCGAACTCGTGACCTCCTGCGTGACAGGCAGGCATTCTAACCAACTGAACTAACACACCATGCGTTGTTGCGCTGGGCGCTTTTCTCATTTGCGGGTGCAAAGGTACTATTATTATTTCACATGACCAAACTTTTGCAGGACTTTTTTCTGATAATTTTGAAAATACGCAGTTTTCCGCCGTTTACGCCCTTCGTTCGCCCCGATCGATGAGGCGCTGGTTTGGCTCTTTTCTCTCCGATCGATGAGGCGGCTGGTTGGTTCGCGCCTATCATTATTGATAATGATTTTGAAAGCACGGTGGCCAGTATCTCCCCGATTTTGCCTACCTTTGCAGTCCCATTTACATTTATATATAATATATTATCAGCGATATGCAAAAATCGATCTTTGGGTCTCTCGCTCTGCTTGCCCTGGGACTTCCCCTCGGAGCAGCTGCGGAGAACGACCAAGAGCCGCGCAGTATCCCTACCGATACGGCGAAGGTCTATGATATTGACGAGATAGTCGTCATCGAGCAACCGAAGGAGGCCTACCGCCTGCGTCGCCAGCCGTTGAGCAGCACGCAGTTCTCTGCCTCCCAGCTTGCCAATATCAATATGCAGAGTCTCGGCCAGCTCTCTTCCTACGTCCCCTCGTTCTCCATGCCCGAGTATGGCAGCCGCATCACCTCGGCAATGTATGTCCGTGGCATCGGGTCGCGCATCAATTCTCCCGCCGTGGGCATCTATGTCGATGGCATGCCGATTCTGAGCAAGAGCGCGTTCAACTTCCATACCTACGACGTGGAACGCGTGGATGTCCTTCACGGCCCGCAGAGTACGCTCTATGGCATGAACACCGAGGGCGGCCTGATCCGACTTTTCACCCGCAATCCCTTCTACTATCAGGGCACGGACCTCCGCCTCTCCCTCGCCACCAAGTTTGGTCGCAAGGCCGAGGTGAGCCACTACGCGCGCGTCAACGACCGTTTCGCCTACTCCCTTTCAGGATTCTACAATGGTACCAACGGTTTTTTCACCAACCAGTATAATGGCGAGTGCGCCGACCAGATGAATGAGTTTGGCGGCCGGGTGCGCCTCTCGTGGCGTCCCACTACCCGCTGGTCGCTCGACTTTATCACCGACTATCAGCATGTCAACCAGCACGGTTTCCCCTATGGCGAACTGGTGACGGCCGACATGATCGCTTCCGCCCCGATCACCTCGCCCTACTACGGATTGCAAAAGGGCACGCAGGCCCCCAACACCAATCGCCCGGGCTACTACCAGCGCAACTATCTCAACACGGGTGTGATGGCGGCCTACAAGGGCGAGGGTTTCGAGGCGACCAGCACGACGACCTACCAGCTGCTCAACGACCGCATGCAGATGGATGTCGACTACCAGCCGAAGGACTATATGAGCCTGACGCAAAAGCAGTTGCAGAACACGCTCTCGCAGGAGTTCTCCGTCAAGAGTCGTGGCACGGGCCTTTGGCACTGGGCTTTCGGCGCCTTTGGATCCTACCAGTGGCTCCGCACCGACGCCCCCGTCCACTTTGGCGAGGCCATGAACAAGACTTTGTCTGCCACCACTACCCAGGCGGCCTATACGGCCATCTCTTCCGCCATGCAGAAGAAGATGTATGACGCGCTGATAGCGAAGGGGACACCCGCCGAGGTGGCAGGACCGCTCGCCCAGGGTATGGCCGCGACAGCCATCACGGCCGCAGGTGGCGTCAACATCAACCTTCACATGGCGGGCGTGCCCGGCAACTATCACACGCCGACTTACAACCTCGGTGTCTATCATGAGAGCAACATCGAGATCACTCCCCGCCTGACGGCCACCCTCGGCCTCCGCTACGACTACAGCAACGTGGCCATCGACTACGAGGCCAGTGCTGCGGTCAATGTCGCCGCCAGCGTCATGGGCCAGCAGGTGGCTTCTGCGGTGAGTTCGGCGCTCGCCGACCACCAGCGCAACCATTTCGACGAGCTTCTGCCGAAGGTCGGACTGACCTACAACCTTGGCAAGGCAGGCAACGTCTATGCGCTCTTTGCCAAGGGCTATCGTGCCGGAGGCTACAATATCCAGATGTTCTCTGACATCCTTCAGAGTGAGCTCCAGGCCGCCTCGCGCAATTTCCGCCAGCCAGGCGACATCCGCGTCGACCATGACGCAGCGGCCTACGACCGCATCGCCAAGTCCATCACCTATAAGCCCGAGACCTCCTGGAACTATGAGCTTGGCGCCCATCTCAACCTGCTCGACTCGCGCCTGCAGCTCGACCTCTCTGCCTTCTATATGCAGATACGCGACCAGCAGGTCTCCGTCATGGCCCGCACCTATGGTTTCGGCCGCATGATGACCAATGCTGCCAAGAGCCACTCCTGTGGCCTGGAGGCGCGCCTGCGCGGCATTACGACCGATGAGCGCCTCTCGTGGTCTTTGGCCTATGGATTCACCTCGGCCTGCTTCGACGACTACACCGACTCGGTGCGCACCGCCACCGGTTATGCTCCTGTCAGCTACAAGGACAACCACGTGCCCTTCGTGCCGCAGCATACGCTCGCTGCCACTGCCGACTACAAAATCCTGGTCGATCCCGCGGCGCTCCTCGATCCGACCCATCGCCTCCACCTTCGCAATGTCACCGTCGGGCTCAACCTTGCGGCCCAGGGACAGACCTATTGGGACGAGGCCAACACCATCAGCCAAAACTTCTACGCCACCCTGGGCGCCCACGCCGAGGGCAATTTCGGCCCGCTGAAGTTGAACCTCTGGGTGCGCAACCTCACCGATACCAAGTACAACACCTTCGTGGTGCAGAGTGGCGCGACGGGCCAGACGCTTTCCTTCGCCCAGCTTGGCAATCCCTTCCAGCTCGGTATCGACCTGAAATACCATTTCTAAAAGGTTATCTGCTGCAAGGTAGATAACAAAACACAACGCTTCGCAAGGAACCTCAAAAAAGCCGTCCTTTGCAGTTGGAATACTGCAGAGGACGGCTTTGTATTGAGTGGTTAGGCTACTCGGCTGTAGGCCTTACTTCTTGATCTTTTGGAATCCCAGGCCATAGACACCGCTGACGGGAGCCTGCGAGACGAAGGCGTGCGGGTCGATCCGGTTGACGACCTGCATCACCTCGCGGCTCTTGCGTCCGTGGACGATGATGAAGAGCATGCCCTTCTTGGCACCCGTGTAGAGGCCGCGCGCCTCGATGACGGTGCAGCCGCAGTTGGCCTCCTCGTTCATGGCGTGGCCCATCTCCTCCCATTTGTCGGAGATGATGAAGAACTGCACGCTCGAGCGCATACCGTTGATGACGTAATCGACCGACCACGACATCACACAGAGCGTGATATAGCCGTAGATGACCTTTTCCCAGGATTCGAGGACGAGGTAGCTGGAGGTGATCACACAGAGGTCGCACATCAAGATGACGCGTCCCAGCGAGATGTCGCGATACTTATTGACGATGGCGGCGATCACGTCCGATCCTCCCGTCGATGCGTTGTATTGCAGGGCGACGCCCATCGTCACGCCCATGATGACGCCTCCGACCACGCAGGCCAGGAAAGTCTGGCCGGCAAACGGAACTTGTCCCTCAAACACCTTCTGGAAGAAACCGACACTGAAGGAGAACACCGTGACGGCAAAGATCGTTCGGACGCAGAATCGCCATCCGAGGAGTTTCAGGGCTGCGATCATCAAGATGCCGTTGACCACGGCGTAGGTGTAGGGAATAGGGATGCCCGTGCCCCAAAACAGGACGGAGGAGATACCTCCCAGGCCACCGATCGTGATTTGGTGGGGAAGCAGGAAGGCGCACCATCCCAGACTTCCGAGAATCATTGACACGGCAATGATGCAGAATTCTTTGATTTCTTTTGTCTTATTCATTCTGTTTGAAGTGTTGTTTCGCTGTCGTCAGTAGTTGTTGACTTGCTGTCGTCAGTAGATACGACTTGCTGTCGTTTGTCGCTGCTCTCCGCGCGCTCGCGCAGCCTCTGTAGCGATGCTTTTGGCTCGACGGTGTGCGTTTTTCGTGATGCCGACCGTCTGCTTTTTGCAAATTCGGTGCAAAATTACAAAGAAAAAACGAGACTTCGGCGGTCTCGTCGTTTCATTTTGCTCTCAACGGTCAAAAGCCTCTCGGTTTCAGGGTTTGAGCTGGTGCTAATACGTCCTGCTGAGTTGGGGGAAACAACAAATACAAGTTGTCTTCTATGTGTCCAGGTCGAATCACCCTATTTTCCGGAAGAACCAGTTTAGAAGGGTAGTCCCACGGCGAAGTGGAGCGTCTGCGCATCCTTGAAGTGGCCGATGTTGAAGAATCCGCTCTTGCCCGTGTCGTAGGGCAAGTGGAGGCCGAGACCCCAATCGACGCGAAGGATGAAGAATCCCACGTCGTAGCGCAGTCCCACACCCGTGCCGAAGGCCACGTCTTTGAATATCCGCTTGAGCTGGAACGTCGTCTGCTCCATCTCGTCGTGCTTCTTGAGCGTCCACACGTTGCCCATGTCGAGGAAGGCCGCGCCATAGAGCGATCCCACGAGATGCGGGCGGTATTCCAGGTTGGCCACAAACTTCAAGTCGCCCGTCTGTTCCACATAGGAGAAGAGGGGAGAGACGCTGCGGTATCTTCCCGGTCCTATCTCGCGGGCGTTGAAGGCGCGGATACTGTTGGCGCCACCCACGAAAAACTGTTCCGTATAGGGCGCGTAGGTACTGTTGCCATAACTGAAGATGCCGCCTGCGCCGACGTGCGCCACCAGGGTGGATTTCTCGCCCGTGCTCCACTGCTTGGTGAAGTTGGTCTCAAACTTCACAAACTGTGCGTAGGGATTCTTGAACATCAGTTTGCCCTTCTCGTCCCACTTCTTTCCAGCCACCATGTAGCCCAGCGACAGGAGGTTGGAAGCCTCCGATAGCGTTGTCCACCACTTGATGGGGTTGGGCGTCCCCGCCTTGCTCTGATACGTGTAGCTAAACTCCAGTTTCGGTATAAACTGGTCCGAGAAACTCATGGCGAGGTAGGGCAGCTCCTCCGTCATCTGGTCAAACCGCTCCGTATGGCTCGGCATGTACTCATAGGTCAGCAGCAAGGGCGAAAACTTATATTCGCTCCGCTCCGTCGGCTTCCAGTTGTACGTCAGTTCTCCCGACACCACATGGCGCTTGAAGTAGGCCTTGCGGTTGATGACGCTCGTCGAGGCGCGCAGCGTGGTCATCGGCGTCTCGTAATAGACCTTGCGGCGCCGGCGCACGGTGGCCGGGTCCTCGCCCCTTGCGATGGCCTCCTGTATCCTGCGTCGTGCCTTCGCATGGCGCTGCTTCGCCGTGCCCCGGAAGGGGATGAGCAGTCGCGGCAACTGGAGGTTCACCTCGCCACCATACTCGTAGCTGCTCATGCCCGAGCTCTCTTGGTTGTCTGATCGTCCCCAGGTCCATTCAAACGCGCCGTTGACGCGGAAGTTGAGGAGTTCGCCACCCCGAAAGGCGTTGCGCTTGGTGAGACCCATTATCAGCTCCGGTCCAAACTTGCCGCTCGTCTTTCCCTTGCCGTAGGCTTCGATGAAGAAGTCGTAGGGCTTGTCAAAGACGCAGTCGGCCACGACGTCGAGCTGGCTGCATTGGTCCGTGCTGTCGATGGGTACGAACGAGAGGCGCGTCTGCGAGAAGATGCCCGTGGCGTTGAGCCGCTGCTGCGTCTCCTCCTGCAGGCTCGCGCTGTAGAGGTCGCCCCGCTTCAGTTTGATTTGGTTGCTCAGCACGCGGCGGCGCAAGGGCGAGTGGGTGCCGTTATAGTGTACGCGCAGGGATCGTCCGTGGCTCGTCGTGTCGATATTCTCAAAGAGGCTGCGCCGCAGGTTGACGTTGATGTTGCGGATGGTCCAGGTCCTCAGGGCGCGCCCATCGATGGAGTCGAGGAGCTGGAGGTTCACAGCCACCGTTCCCGGTCGCGAGACCGAGTCGGCCAGATAGCTTGCCATTCCCTTCTCATAGTAGAAGTAGCCATTGTCGCGAAACAACTGTGTGATGCGCTGGCGCTCGCTTTCGAGCGTCGAGATATCAAAGGGCGCGCCGCTTCTCGTCATCGCCTCGTCGGCATGGGCGCTGATGAGGCTGTCCTGGTCCGGCGTGAATCCGACGTAGCCGAGCGTGTCGATCGTCCAAAGCTGGCCCATCTTGACGGCGTATTGCAACTTCATCTTCTTCGGGTTCTTCTGCGGTACGAGACTGTAGCTGATGTCGCCATTGAAGTAGCCGCGCTTCTTGAGCAGGTTTCTGCCCACCGTGGTGTGGAGATCAGGGTTGGCATAGCTCATCAGCACCGGCTGCGTGCCAAACGCCTTCACCATCCATTTGTCAAAGGACGTGGTCCCCTGGGAAAAAGCGTTCCATATCCATAGACCGATCTTCAGCGGCGACTGTAGGGTAGGGCTTCCGAAGAGCGAACCGTTGGGCTTGGTGGCGAGCACCACGTCGAGCTCCTCGCGCACCGAGGTGGCGTGCTCCGACTTGTCAGCATCCACATACTCCGTGGGCTTCATGCCCGTATAGAGCTGCTCGCCGTCCGGTATGGCGCTCGTCGAACTGCAGCCCGTCGAGAGGAGGACCACGCCGATGGCGGCCCATAGGAAGAGGTATATCTGTTTCATGGGAGTTTTCGTTGTGTGGAGTCAGTACGGATGACGGGGATGAAGGCGTCGTCGTCAGACTTCAGTTTGAAGATATCCTTGAAATGGCGCAGCTTCCGTCGCCAGGAGAAACCACCTCCGAAGACGCTGATGTTGCCTTCGAGCCAGTCGTAGGCCTCCCGCTCGTAGTAGAGCTTGAGATATTGCGTCTCCTTCTGGTTGAGTCTGTACTCCAGCGAGAAGTTGTCGAAGTAGGCCCCGTTGTCGTCCGCCGCCGAGGCTCCTGTCGAGACGCGTCCGCCCATGCTGATGCGCAGTCGGTTGTTGAGGATGCGTTTCGAGAATTTGAACGTATAGTCTGTGTGGAGCGCTCCTGTCGCGTCCGCCGTGCTCTCGAGGTTGGCCGTCAGGTCCAGTCCCATCGAGCGGAAAGCGCTGCCCGTGATCTTGTTGACCTCCGTCTGCAGGAAGCTCGCCAGCGCCGAGTTCATGGCAAAGTTGCCCACGTTGCTGTCCAGGTACATTCCCGAGGCCAGCATGGAGACGGCCAGTTTCGACCGCTCCTCCGCGCTCTTCATGTTGAGCTCGTTGCGCATCTGCGCGTCCTCCGGTGCGTCGATGACAAACTCCACGCCCATGTCGGGGAACGTCTTCGACAGTCTCACGCCGCAGTCGAAATCCACGATGCGTCCCTGTGAGTTGTCCGACGATGCCACGGCCGTCTTCACGTCCTCCGTGGCCGTGATGTTGAGCGTCGGCTTCATCGGATTCCCCGTCCATTGTATATAACTGCCGTCCTGTATCTGGAACGTGCGCAGCGGGATGATGGGCAGCGAGTATTTCATCTCGCCGTTGCTCAGCGTGTAGCGTCCGCGCAGCTGCAGTTCGTTGGTCGGATCGTAGGTGAGGAAGAGCGTTCCTCCGCCGATCAAGTCGATGTAGTTGGAGTGGTCCGCCGTGAGGTAGCAGACGATGCGTGCCTGCTCGTCCACGTTGACGTTGAGGTTCATGTTCAGACCCGTGATGTCGGGGCGGTTGAGCGTCTCGGGGATGGTGTCGCTGAAGTTGCTAAACTGCACGAGGTTGTCCAGTTCCGAGTCGGACGTCAGTTGTGCGTCCCTCATGACGTAGGCCATGTCCGTGGCTCCCAGCACGTCGATCTTTCCCCCCAGCCATAGATTGTTCAGCGGTCCGCGCATGAGGCCCCTGAAGTTGACGAACGCCTTGCCATAGGCCTCCGATCGCGCGTTCTCCTTGGCGTCGATGATCTGGAAGTTGTCCGCCCTCATTCTCACGTCGAGATACATCTTGTTGAAGTCGCTGAAGTCGAGATAACCCTGTATGTTGAGTGGTCGGTCGTTGTTGGCAAACATCTCGAAGTTCTCAAACTTCAGTCGGCTGTGCTCGATCGTCACGGGGTCGTCTGCGAAGCGCATGGAGACGCCGTAGGGCACGCTGACCAGTTGTGTGGAGTCGAGGTAGAGTTCGCCGTTGATGTCCAGCTGGTCCAGGGGTCCGTGCAGCGAGAGCGTTCCCTCTCCGGCTCCCTGCAGTCCTACGATCTGATCGGGCACGAAACCGTTGACGAAGTGGAGCGGGAATTGGTTCATCGCCAGTTCCGCGTCGAGCAGTCCCTTGCCCTCGTCCTTGTAGGTACCCGTGAGCGTTCCCACCTCCTCGTCGTCCTGTCGGATGATGGCATCGACATAGTGCGATCCGTCCTCCTTCGGCATATAGACCACCTCGGCCCCCACGTTGCCCATGGGCGCGTTCTCATAGATGAAGTTGTGGATCGTCATGTCGCCCGAGACGGTGAGGTCGCTCTCCGTCTGCACGACGTGGTAGTCGCCGTTGAGCGTGCCCGAGATCTTGGGTGCGAAGGGCAGCACCGCCAGCACCTTCTCCAGTTCAAACTGGTGCATGGCGAGGGTGACGTCCTGCAGCACCGTCGTGTCGGCGTCGTTGGAGTAGAGTTGCACACCCGTTCCGTCGCTGGCGCGCAGGATCATCTTGGCCGATACGCGGCTGTCCTGTCCCAGATAGACGTAGTTGTCCTTGTTCACGTCGAAAGCCTTGTAGCCGAGGATCGCCGTCGGCGAGGTGATGTCGAGTTTCACGCCGTTGCCCTCCATGGCCGCGCGCAGTCCCAGATCCAGTCCCGTCTTTCCCTCCTTGTCCTTGACGACGGCATGGGTGACGAGTCCCTTCTCGAAGAACGATCCGTTGATTTGTCCGCTATACGGATAGCTATTGGACGGCAAATTGCTCACCGCCATGTCGTAGTTGAGCGTACTGCCGTCGCTCTGCAGGTTGATGTTGAGCATGTCGATCGTCACGTTGTCCTGATAGACCAGCGAATCGACGCTCACAAACCCGTTGATACCCGTCTCCGGCGACGACGTGATGTCCGCCTGCGCAGCCCGGAAAGCGTAGCCGCTTTGCCGCAGCAGTTGACTGATGAAGTTGCTCGTGCCCGTATTGAGGATGAAGTGGCCGTTGGGCAACTGGCTCAGCAGCGCCTTCTGGTCTATCACGCGCTCCTCCGTCTGCCGCTTGATGGTCTCGGCGATGCGCGTTCCCACCTCGGCCAGATGGCTGTAGCTGCCCTCGAAGTCGGCGTCGAGCTGGAAGTCTCCCCCCGTGATGTCGGCGTGGGTCGTGTCGCGTCGGCTCAGCACGTCGAGCGAGAGGTCTCCCGGCGCCAGCGTCTGGTCCTTCTCGTGGAGCAGCAGGTCGCCCACCAGTCCCTTCACCATCAGCTCGTTCTTCTGGTCCGTGAACACTTGTAGGTTCGCGCGGGTCGAGAGAGCCAGCGGCTGCTCCGTCAGTCCCAGTTGGTAGAGATCCGCCACCGCCACCTGGCCCCCTACGCGTCCCTCCACGGTCTTGCCCCTCATGCCGCCGTCGAGCGAGAAGTCGCCCGCGAGCAGGCGTACCAGCGCCGTGTCGCGCCGTTCGGTGAGCAGCAGCCGGTCTATCGATCCCCTCACGCTATGTGTGCTTCCGAGGTTGGACCTCACGCAGATGTCGGTCTCTGCCTGCAGGTCATACGCCTTGTCCACCAGGCCCAGCCCCTTGAGGTCCGCTTTCTCCAGTCTTCCTTTCAGTTGCG
>OFRY01000800.1_pt1 | contig 16854 bp, 17 predicted proteins | sample 1543171 | NCBI WGS metagenome assembly OFRY01 (sample SAMN04209240, study PRJEB22552) | human gut metagenome | biome: gut; material: feces | host: Homo sapiens | place: USA: Oklahoma | reverse complement strand
GGCTGCCGATTCGAAGTTATCGAAGGCTGAGGTGGAAGCCGCGATGACCGCAGGAGCTGCAGAAGTGGCGAATCAGGCGAATCAGACGCCTGCGAAGAAACCGTACCGGCTGCCTCCGCCGACACTGCTCAATGCGGTGAAAAAGAAAGAAAACCGAAATCTGAAGATCGAGCTGGCGGCAAAAGCACATAAACTGGAGACCGTACTCCGCGATTTCGGCGTGAGCGCCAGAGTCATCGATGTAAAACAGGGACCGTCGGTTACCAGGTATGAAATCCAGCCGGATTCCGGCGTAAAAGTAAACAGTATCGTCCGGCTTGCCAACGATATCGCTCTGAATCTGGAAGCGAAGAGCCTGCGGATCGAAGCGCCGATTCCGGGAAAAGCGGCGGTGGGCATCGAGGTGCCTAATAAGGTGGTCAATGTGGTCAAAATGCGGGAACTGGTGGAATCCAACAGCTTCCGTTTGGCGAAAAGCAAGCTGACTGTTACCCTGGGCCGGGATATCGCCGGACAGGTGACCCTGACGGATTTGGCAAAAATGCCCCACCTGCTGATCGCCGGCTCCACTGGCTCCGGTAAATCGGTGTGCATCAATTCTTTGATTATCAGTCTTCTTTATAAATCCACCCCCAGCGAGGTCCGCTTTTTGATGGTAGACCCCAAGGTGGTGGAGCTGGGAATTTATAATGGAATTCCCCACCTGCTGGTGCCTGTGGTCACTGACCCGAGAAAGGCGGCCGGCGCCCTGAACTGGGCGGTAAACGAAATGCTGAACCGCTACAAGATTTTTGCCCAGTACAATGTGAGAGATCTTCATGCCTATAACCGAATGGTAGCGGCCAACGGAGGAAAGCCTCCTGTGGCAGAGGGCGAAGAGCTTCCTAAGGATGAAAAGGGGCAGGAGATCAGGCTGGAAAAAATGCCCCAGATCGTTATCATTATCGACGAGCTGGCGGACCTGATGCTGGTGGCAGCGAAGGAGGTGGAGGAATCCATCTGTCGTGTGGCCCAGATGGGCCGTGCCGCCGGGATGCATCTGGTCATCGCCACCCAGCGTCCCTCCTCCGACGTCATCACCGGCCTGATGAAGGCCAATATCCCCAGCCGCATCGCCTTCGCCGTGGCCTCCTCGCTGGAGTCCCGCATCATCCTGGATACCACCGGCGCCGAAAAGCTGGTGGGCAAGGGCGATATGCTCTATGCCCCGCTGGGGGCCGGAAAGCCCACCCGTGTGCAGGGCTGCTTCATCACTCCGGAGGAGATCGAGCGGGTGGTGGGCTTCGTCAAGACCACCGGCGAGGCGGAGTACTCCCGTGAGGTCATGGACAAGATCGAGCAGGCGGTGAAGGAGAAGGAAAAGGGCGGCGGAGGAAAGACCTCTGCCGAACCCGCCGAGGCACAGGAGGATGGCGACGAGCTGCTGCCCGCTGCCGTGGAGGTGGTTCTGGAAACGGGACAGGCATCCGTCTCCATGCTCCAGCGCCGCCTGAAGCTGGGCTATTCCCGTGCCGCCCGTCTGGTGGATCAGATGGAGGAGCGGGGCATCGTCGGCCCCTTCGAGGGCTCCAAGCCCCGCCAGCTGCTCATCGACAAGGCCAAGTGGCAGGAGCTGCAAATGAGCAAGCAGCCCCAGCCGGAGCCGGAGATCGACCGCAGCGGCTCCATTCGTGACGTGTTCGAGAGCCGTGACGCACTGGAGTAACACCCTTGGCATGAAAACCGTATATCCTTTACCCAACAGGAATCAGGAGGACAGGCAAATGCCTGCCCTCCTTACTCCTGTTTTGCGTTATCGGATTCACTTTCCAAGATAAATACATGGGGAGCATCTTCCTGCAAATAGGCTTCTTCACACGCCTGCTGTGCGGCGATCAGAATATGGATCGCTTGTTCAGCTGCCCGCATCATGGTCAAATACATCTCTTTATAATCAGCCAAAATAATCACCCTTTTCTATTCTAGCATATTGTGGATATATCCACAATATGGTTTTTCTGCTTTTCTTTCTATAATGATTTGAGAAGAAAGGTGGTGACCGTGATGTTTGATTACAGCCCCCTGTGGGAAACTATGCAGCGCCGTGGCGTCTCCCAGTACCAGCTGCTGAAGAGCGGCGTGGATAACAAGACGCTGGACGCTTTGAAAAAGGGCCGCAACATCACCATGGTCACGCTGGAAAAGCTCTGCCGCATCATCGGCTGCACCCCCAATGACGTCATCCGCTTCTCCGATGAGCCCCGCTGACGGAGTTACCTTCTGACTTCAAAAGGAGGACAGGCAAACGCCTGTCCTCCTTTTCGTGTATCTGCAAGAGTTTTCCCCGCAGGCCGCACCTGTTTTCTCCTGCGCCCCGCCCTTGACGGTAGGGCGTTTTTCCGTTAAAATAGGACATACTGGAGTAGAATACACATTTTCAGATAAACGAGGTAGCATTATGGCAAATGGATTCATCGATAAAGCCCGCATCACCGTCCGGGCCGGCAACGGCGGTAACGGAGCCGTGGCCTTCCACCGGGAGAAATACGTGGCCGCCGGCGGCCCTGACGGCGGCGACGGCGGCGACGGCGGCAGCATCATCGTGCAGGTGGATGACAATATGTCCACCCTTATGGACTTCCGCTACAAGCGCAAATATGTGGCGGCCCCCGGTGTAGACGGCCAGGGCGGCCGCAAGAGCGGCAAGGACGGCCAGAGCCTGACCATCCGGGTCCCCAGAGGCACGCTCATCCGGGATGCCGAGACCGGCGAGATCATCAAGGATATGTCCGACAGCGAGCCCTTCGTTCTTTGCAAGGGCGGCCGGGGCGGCTGGGGCAACCAGCACTTCGCCACCCCCACCCGGCAGGTACCCCGCTTCGCCAAGGCGGGCCTTCCCGGCGAGAGCCACGACGTGGTGCTGGAGCTGAAGCTGTTGGCGGACGTGGGTCTGGTGGGCTTTCCCAACGTGGGCAAGAGCACCCTTCTGAGCGTGGTCAGCAAGGCCCATCCCAAGATCGCCAACTACCATTTCACCACCCTCTATCCCAATCTGGGCGTGGTGTATGTGGATGAGGGCGTGTCCTTCGTTATGGCGGATATCCCCGGCATCATCGAGGGGGCCAGCGAGGGGGCCGGGCTGGGCCACGACTTCCTGCGGCACATCGACCGCTGCCGTCTGCTGGTGCATCTGGTGGATGTCTCCGGCAGCGAGGGCCGGGACCCCATAGCGGACTTTGACGCCATCAACGCCGAGCTGAAGCAGTATAGCCCACAGCTGGCCCAGCGGCCCCAGATCGTGGTGGCCAACAAGACGGATCTGTTGGCGGACCCTGACCAGCTGGAGACCTTCCGCTCCCATGTGCAGGAGGCGGGCTATGAGTTCATGGCCATGTCCGCCGCCACCCACCAGGGGACCCGTGAGCTGGTGCAGGCCATCGCCCGCCGCTTGGCGGAGCTGCCGCCGGTGACTGTCTATGAGCCGGAGTATGTACCCCGCCCGCCGGAGGTGGATACCACCGCCCCGCTGGATATCCACCGGGATGACCACACCTGGCTGGTGGAGGGGCCGTGGCTCCAGCGGCTCATGGGCAACATCAATTTCTCCGACTATGAGAGCCGGATGTACTTCGATAAGGTTCTGCGCCAGTCGGGTCTGTTCGATCAGCTGGAGCAGATGGGGATCCAGGACGGGGATATCGTCTCCATGTACGATCTGGAATTTGAGTATCAGCGCTGAGAGCTTGGACATTTTTTGGACGTCCACTCGCCCCATATCGGACCGGGACCTGACGTCCGAAAACATACCGTTTTTGTCCCATGGGACACGCCGCCGTCTCCCAAACCGGGACTTGTTCCACATAGAAAAATTTGTCCCGTCGGTGAGCCATTTTCCCACGGAGGATTTTTTTCTGCGGTGGAAGATCCTCCGTTGGGAGAAAAAATTTCGTGGAAGAGAAAAAACAGCATAAAAAACGAAAAGCAAACCCAAGGGAGGGAGGAGCAGCGCTCCTCCCTCCCTTGGGTTATCTGCAATGATTGGATGAACGCATCATCCATTTTCTTTCTCCTGATCCTTCTTTGCAAAAACAGGGTACAGTCTCTGAAAAAGGCGGCGGTCAAAAAGCCCATGTGCCATTGCGGAAGATGGGGACCACCTTGCCGCCGTCGCACACGGCATCGATGGAGAGGTCCGCCGAGCCGATCATGAAGTCCTCGTGGATCATGGAGTCGTTGACACCCAGCGCCCGGCACTCCTCCAGCGTCTTGTTCTGGAAGTCCCGGATGGTATCGGCAAAGCCCATGCCCAGCGCCAGATGGCAGCAGGCGTTTTCATCAAAGAGGGTGTTATAAAACAGCAGGCCCGTCCGGTTGATGGGGGAGTCAAAGGGAACCAGCGCACACTCGCCCAGATAGCAGCTGCCCTCGTCCATGGTGATGAGCTTGGTCAGCAGGTCGTTGTTGACCTCGGCGTGCCACTCCACCGCCTTACCCTCGTGGAAGCGGATCCAGAAACCGTCGATGAGCTGGCCCTGATAACTCAGGGGCTTGGTGGCGTAGACAATGCCCTCGGCCACGCCCTTCATGGGGGAGATGAAGCACTCCTCCGTGGGGATGTTGGGATTGAAGAAGACGCCCTGCAGGCTGGTCTCGCCGCCGCCGCAGAACTGCGCCTCCGGGATCATGCCCACGGTGAAGTCCGTGCCGTTGGCACTCTTGTAGCGCAACTCCCGGATGCCCAGACCGCTGAGGTACCGGCACCGGTCATGGAGGTCCTTGTTGTGGGCCTCCCATGCCGCCACGGGGTCCTCGTCCACCCGGCTGGTGGACAGGATGGCCTCCCACAGCTTCTCGATGGCCTGACTGGTCCGCAGCTCCGGGAACAGCTTCTTGGCCCATGCGGCGCCGGGGACGGCGGCGATGCACCACTGGTACTTATTCTCGATCTGATCCCGGTATTTCTTGATGACGGGGTACAGCCGCTGCTGGCTCTTGGCCATCTTCTCCTGATCGATGCCCTTCAGACCGTCGGGGTCCTCGCTGAGCAGGTAGATGCGGCAGGGGATGGTATCCACATAGTGCTGTCAGCGGGCTTCCTCGTAGTTATCAAGCTTGGAGAGGGTGGTCAGGGTCCGATAGCGGTAGTGGAGCTTTTGCAGGGGCTGATAGCTCCAGTCCACCACCACCTTCTTGGCCTTGCGCTTATAGCACTCCTCCACCAGCAGCTTCACAAACTCCGGCTGATCCAGATCGGCGGCGATGAATACCTCCTGACCCGGCTGCACATTGACGCCGGAGGCGGCGATCAGCTGGGCATATTTCCTCAAAACGGTCTTTTTCACGGCGATCCCCTCCTGTATTCTGATGGTTTGGTGCCATTATAGCACGCCTGACGGCAGATGGAAAGGGCTTTCTTGCAAGCGGAGACGGGATGTGGTAGGATAGGGGATAGAAGATGAATGGTAAGGGAGAGATGCCCCATGGAGATCGTTTACGCAGACCCACGCATCGTGGTGGCGGTGAAGCCTGCCGGGGTGCTGAGCACCGACGAGCCCGGCGGGATGCCCCAGCTGCTGCGGCAGGAGCTGGGGACCCCCTGCATCCGCACGGTACACCGGCTGGATGCCGCCGTCAGCGGGCTGATGGTCTACGCCCGGTCGGCCAAGGCGGCCTCCCTGTTGTCGGAGCAGCTCCGCAGCCGTACCTTCGGCAAGGAGTATCTGGCGGTGGTCCACGGCGTGCCGGAGGGGGGCGTGATGACGGACCTGCTGGGGCGGGATCCCGTCCGGCGGCGTACCTATGTGGCGGCGGAGCCGGGGAAGAACGTGCGCCCGGCGGAGCTGTCCTATGAGGTGCTGGGGAGCCGGGAGGGGCTGTCACTGGTGCGTATCCGGCTGCACACCGGGCGGACCCATCAAATTCGGGTGCAGTTTGCCTCCCGTGGGTTTCCGCTGGCGGGGGACCGGAAATACGGCGGGGGAGAGGAAGGGGAAAGCATCGCCCTGTGGTCGTGGCGGCTGGAGTTTACCCATCCGCAGACCGGGGCGGCCATGCGGTTTTCCAAACTGCCGCCCAAGGAGACCCCGTGGCTGGGCTTTCCCATGCCCCTGACAGGGAGATAGACGGAAAAAGAGACTGCCGAAGGGGTTCGGCAGTCTGAGACTGTCGGAAAACCCTCCGGGTTTTCCGACAGAAGGCTTGCAGTCTGCTGCGTGCATAATTTGTGCGCCTATGGCACACAAATTCCACACTTGCAGCCTGAGAAGTATTTTCTCTCACGCACATGTCGTGAGAGAAAATGATTTCAATTCTTTGCCGCCTGCGGGCGGCAAACTCTGCGAGGCTTTTTTGACACGCTGAGAGAGCCTGCGGCAAAAGCCGCAGGCTCTCTTTCTGCACTTCCTCAATCAAATGCCGGAGCTAACGCCCGGTATTTCCCCAGCGGAGAGGCTCCGTTCCATGTGAGATACCCACCGGTGTTGCCGGTGTCCCGCAGAGCCTTGATCTGGGCCCCTACCTCCTCCGGCCCGTAGGTGTTGTAGGGCTCCCGGATGGCGTTGTAGGCCTGCACCCACGTGCGTACCGCAGCCGGAGACGCCGTCTCCAGCTGTCGCTGGGCAGCCTTCTGGCCGAAGGCATACATGGTCTCGTAGGGGTGCTCCCACGGTAGCCAGTCCCCGGAGGCCCCGTAGTGATCCGGATAGGGCATGGCGCTGATGGCGTCCACCACATTGCTGATGGCGGGCCAGTACTGGCCGTAGGCGGTGACGTAGGCCTCGGCGCACTCCCCGAACACATCGGCGGAGACATACACCCCGGCGTCGTGGAGCCGGTCGCAGGCGTACATCAGGAATCGCTGCACCGCCTGGGCCTTGCTCTCGCCGTTTTCGTTGCGGTAGTCAATGGTCCCCTCCTCGAAGGCCCATGTGCCGTCGGGGAAGCGCATATAGTCGAACTGGATCTCGTCAAAGCCCATGAGTCGGGCCGCCTCCAGCCCCAGCTCCACCTTGTACTGCCACACAAACCGGCTGTACACACTGGGCCAGTACATCCCGCCGATCTGCAAAGGCTCGCCCGCCTGATCGGCGATGACGCACTCCGGGTGATCCTCCGCCAGATGGGGGTCGTTGAAGGCCGTGATGCGTCCGATGACGTAGTACCCGGCATCCTTCAGGGTCTTGATGCCCGTCTGATATACCTCCAGCGTGTTGTAGGCACTCTCGTAGGCGGAGGGGGAGTACTGCTTCATCACCTCCGAGGGATAGGCGATGGCTCCGCCGTCCATGATGTCCACCACAAAGGCGTTGATGCCGCAGGAGTCCGCCACCTCCACATATTCCGCCGCTTGGGCGATGGATTCGTTGTTGAGATACAGGGCCTTCACCTCGCCGGGCATGGGATGGCCCTCGAAGCTGGCCTTTTCACGGGGGAAGTAGTCCAGCCCCGCGGCGTCGCCGCCGCCCCAACTGTCCCCTCGTTCGGCGTGGAGCTGATAGACCTCCTGATCGTACTGCGCCTTGGCGCTGGGCTCGTCCATGGTGACGTACTCCGCCCGAATGTAGCCGCCCTCCACCTGCCAGCGCCCCACGGCGCCGCTGGCGTCCATATCCTGCCAGCCAGTGACGGTCAGGGCCTCTCCCTTCTGCACCAGCCGCCCCGGCACGGCTCCCGCCTCATCCAGCAGATTCACCGCCGTGCGGACGTAGACGGTTTTCGCGGCCACCACGTCCTTGGGATCCGTCACCAGATGCTCACGGGCCAGATAGCCGAAGCTGTCCTCCCCCAGCACCAGCCGCACCAGACCGGGATGATCCTTGTCCTCGTCCTCCACCACATAGGTGACCTTCGTCCCCCGCACCGGCTGGGACAGGACGGCTCCCTCACCGTCGGTGATGTCCGCCGTCAGCCCCTCGGCGGCCACATAGCCCTCCGCCAGCGTCAGGGGCTTTTCCGCCCACCGGCAGAAATACAGCGCCGCCCCGGCTGCACACAGCAGCACGACGCACAGGATGACCCACAGGGCGGTGTGGGGACGCTTCTGAACAGTTTCCTTGGTAGCTTGCATGGACGTACCTCCCGGATTCATTGTCTCCATTATACGGGAAGCGGCGGCGGAAAGCTACCGGAAAATGCTCACTTTCGACAAATTTCATATTTCCTTAAAAAATCGCCGCCGGAGCGTGGACAGCCGGGCGGCGTGCGTGGTATACTGTACGGAGAATTTGTATGTAAAGGGAGTGGCACGGATGAAAAAAACATACCTTGGCTTGATGGGACTGTTCCTGCTGCCACAGACGGCACTGGCCGTCGATGCCGCCGCCCCGGCAAGCACCAGTGTAAGCTCGCCGCTTGCCGCCCTGTGGCGGGTGCTGCTGACCCCCATCACCGTGCCCCATCTGCCGTGGCAGCTGCCGCTGCTGGCCCCCGTTGCGCTGGTGCTGGTGCTGCTGCTGCTGATCTTCTGCCTGTTGGCTCGCCGTGGCGGCTATCGCCGTGGCTTTCGGGAGGGGGAGCGTGTGGTGATGCGCCAGATGGCCCGTGAGGAGCAGGAGGCCGCCGTGCCGCCCATGCCCCACCGTCCGGCCCCGCAGCAGCCCGCCGCCCCGAAGCCTGCTCCGCAGCCGGAGAAGGCTCCCACGCCCCCGCCTGCGGAGGAGAAAAAGCCCGCCCCTCCGGCAGCAGAAAAGCCGGCATCTCCCGTCCGGGAAACACCGGCCCCCGCCGCTCCGGCCTCTCAGGAGGAGAAGCCGGACGAGCTGGACATCGATCTGCTGTTGGAGGAGATCAAGCGGATGTAGCTCACTTTTTCAGGAAACCGAACAATCCCTTTTTCTCATAGGGCCGGGCGCTGACGCCCTGCACCTCGTAGCCGGTCTTGCCGATGGCGGCCCGCAGGGCCTCCTCGTCCAGCGGCGCCTCGCTGAGGATCACCGCCTGCCCCTTGGTGTGGGAGGCGGTGACTTTTTTCACCGGCAGAGCGCCCCGGATGGCATCGCTGACATGGGCCTCGCACATCCCGCACATCATGCCGTCTACCTTCACCGTTGTCTCGATCATATGGATTCCACTCCTTTTGGTTAATGTTATCTAACTGTATCTCAGAAACCAAGCCGCCCGCAGGCGACCTCTGGAACGACTGCATTGTAATCCCCACCGCCGGTTTTGTCAAGAGACGCTCTTGCAAATCCGGCAAAACCCACTTATAATATACTATAAATCATACCGATCCCCAAGGAGGAAGCTTCCCATGCAGCTCTCTGCAACGAAAAAACTGGTATTCTGCGCCATCTGCGTGGCATTGTGCGTGGTGCTGCCCATGGCCTTTCATGCGCTGGGCTCCGGCACCGTGTTCCTGCCCATGCACGTCCCCGTGCTGCTGTGCGGCCTGGTCTGCACGTGGCCCTACGGCGTGGTCTGCGGCCTGCTTGGCCCGCTGCTGTCGTCGGTGCTGACCGGTATGCCTGCGGCGGCGGTGCTGCCCTCCATGATGGCGGAGCTGGCGGTCTACGGTCTGGTAACGGCGCTGGTGATGCGTTTGGTGCATACGGGGCGGCTCTACGGCGACCTCTATATCGCCCTGTGCTGCGCCATCCCCTGCGGCCGCATCGTGGCGGGTGTGGTGAAGGCATTGACCTTCCCCGCCGGCAGCTGGTCCATGGCGGCGTGGGTTTCCGCCCACATTCTGATCTCGTGGCCCGGCACTCTCATCCAGCTGGCTCTGCTGCCCACACTGGTGGTGGCCCTGACCAAGGCCCGGCTGGTGCCGCCCCGCTATTAAAATTTTTATAGCTTGCACAAAATGAGGGTGGCATTTTGCCGCCGGATATGGTAAACTATTCCTGTCAACCTGACGGCTTTGGGCCGCAGGTGTGAGGAGGAATGGAAATGAACCGTCAATACCCCAGACTGGTATTGCGTGACTCGTCCTTCCGCAGCAACGCCCGGGAGACTATCTCCCGCTGCGCCGCTTGCGGAATTCAGGTCTGCGGCGTCATCAAGGGCGTCAACGGCCTGCCGGAGGTGGCCCGCCGCTTCCGGGAATGCGGCGTCACGCAGTTGGGAACCAGTCGTCTGGAGCAGGTGGAGCGCTGCCGCCAGGCGGGCATCCCCGGCCCCTATCTGCTGATCCGCATCCCCGGCCCTACGGAGCTGCCGGGGCTGGTACGGCTGTGTGAAATGTCGCTGCAAAGCGAGCGCAAGACTCTGGACCTGCTGGAGCAGGAGTGTACCCGGCAGGATAAGCCCCACGCCGTCATCATCATGGCGGATCTGGGCGACCTGCGGGAGGGCTACTGGGACCACGAGGAAATGGTGCAGACCTGCCTGTATGTGGAGCGCCGGCTGCCCCATGTCCACCTGTCCGGCGTAGGCGTGAACCTCAGCTGCTACGGCTCCGTGCGGGCCACGCCGGAGAAGATGCAGATGCTGCTGGCCATCGCCCGCCGGGTGGAGGACGCCATCGGCCGCCCGCTGGAGATAGTCTCCGGCGGCGCCACCAGCTCCTATCCCATGATCCATACCGGCACCATGCCCGCCGGCATCAACCACCTACGGATCGGAGAAAATATTCTGACGGCGCAGGATATTGCCGATTCCTGGGGCGTCCACGATGCAGACTACCTCCGGGACGACGTGTTCCGTCTGGAGGCAGAGGTGGTGGAGGTGAAGGAGAAGCCCACCTATCCCCAAGGGGAGCTGGGGGCCGACGCCTTCGGCCGAAAGCCTGTCTATGAGGATCGTGGCCTCCGACTCCGTGCCATTCTGGCGTTGGGCCGGGCCGACGTAGGCGACATGGAGACGCTCCGGCCCACCATGCCCGGCGTCACCGTCATCGGCGGCTCCTCGGATCACTGTATTCTGGACGTGACCGACGCCCCCCAGCCGGTGCAGGTGGGGGATGTCCTGTCCTTCCGGCTGTGTTACAGCCACGTACTCTATGCCACCCAGCGGGACGATGTTCCCGTGGTGGTCTGTCCGTGACCTCCGGGCCAAGCCCGCTGGCAATAAAATTCATCTAAGGAGGAACTCCCCTTTGAACAATGATAACTTTATGGTATTCGTCTATAATGCCATCATCGCCCTGTTTGCGTTCTTCGTGGCGGCTCCCATGCTGCTCAACGCCATCAGTCTTTTTACCGTGCAGAAGCGCTTCGCCAAGGTCATGGTGGACGAGGGCGTGGTGAAGGAGGAGACAGTGCGCCGCCTGCACCCGAAAAAGCAGGTGGCCGGCGTCCTGATCTCCCTGCTGGTGCTGGCCGGTTTGGGCTGGACCTGCACACGGGTGGATATGGGCTATATCTGCGGCTGCATCGCTCTGGTGGCGGGCGTGCTGAAGTACCGGAATATCATCCAGTTCAACAGCCTCACCGTCCAGCGCTTCCGCAATACCTACAAGGATGAAATGGATCTCAATAAGTACAATAAGTACGTGGATTCCCATTTCTAAGAGCGAGCGTATCGCCTGTAAGCAGGGTGTGTTTTTACAAACGAGCCTTAACGGCGCAAGCTGTGCGACGGATTTTAACCGCAAACAGATACTGTGAAGAAGAAGGCCCCCGGCATTACACGGGTGCTCATAAGAAAGTAATTTCAGAAATTACGATTATGGCATCTGTCAGACGGGGTTGGTAAAAGAGATAACGGGTATTCGGTGCAAAATCCGAGTACCCGTTATTTTTTTGCCCTTAACTGAAAGCAATAGATTTATTCACAGTTTTCGAGTATAATGAAACTATAATCATCCTATCCCAAACAATCCGAGATTTTTTCAAAAAATCTCAAAAAATTTTGGAAACATTGGAACAATTCAGTCCTTTTCATGCCATATATAGTAGAGGGCTATTTCAAAACGATTGGAGGTGACGCTTTTGGACAAGAAGAAAGGTCCGACAGGTTTCATTGTAGTGCTGCCCGGTGAGGTCATCGAGATACCGCAGGACAGCGACAAGTCATGGCTGACCCTATTTTATAGCCTACCGAGGGAACTTGCAGAAAAGTGGAAGCCAGCCTACGATCTGCTCCGCTGCCCCTATGAAGTTCTGAGGACGGACAAGTATGACCACATCGTATGTGATGATATGTTTAAGCTGCTTGTGTGGGACTGCTACGCATGGAGCGCATGGCAGTTCTTCCAAGTGAAAGACAGCAAGGGAAATTATCGTGACATACCCGGCAACTGGACGCAGTATGCAGGATATTTCCCTTTGTGGCGTTTGTCGTACAGCATTATCCCCTACATCCGAATGAAGTTTGAGCAGAACGGGCTCGGATTTCAAGAGCTTTACAACATCCCGCAAGGTGTGGAAGTGCCGTGGCTGACCTATCAGCAATTCAGCAATCTGATCGGCAATGTCACCGACATGGTTGTGGCAGAACAAGAATGGCAGCCCATGATTGACGCTATCTGGGAAAACAGGACCGTCGAAGACTACGAAACCACAAGCAGCACCGTCAAGACCGATTTCATGCGGAAGTGGCATCACAACCGTTCTGGTAAGCCGATCTCTCTGGATGAAATGATGGAGAGTGAGGACGGGGACATTTTCGATGTGGCAGACCCCCGCAGCGAGTTTGAGCAATCAGTTATTTCCGAAATGCAGGTAGCCACCTTTGCAGAGAGCACCATCACCGAGAAAGACCGGGAGATATTGAAGTTGCGTATGGAGGGTTACACCGAGCAGAAAATCGCAGATAAGGTTGGCTACAAGACCGCCAGCGCAGTCCATAAGCGAATCGCCAAGATCGCAGACGCTTATGAGGATTATGTGACAGCGGAATATCAGAAGTATTTGGACAAGTAAACAGACGAAGAAACGGCAGCAGTTACCCAAGTGGTGACTGCTGCTTTTTCATGCAAGAAAGGAGGATTTTATGAGCAGAGAACCATTTGAAACCATGCCCGATGTGATGGACGCAAAGCAGATTGCGGAAGCGTTGCAGATTTCCAAAGCGGGGGCATACAACCTTTTGAACAGCCCGGATTTTCCAACCTTACGGATCGGCGGGCGTAAATTGGTGATGAAAAATGAGCTTGTGGAATGGCTAAAAAGCCGCACAAACCGAAAAGCGTGAAAACACGGTCAAGAGCCGGAAAAGTAGCAAATCACCGGATAGCGTGAGCCGGAACATACTCCGCATCGTTTGAAGCGTTTCTATCGAAAAATCGCATCACTTTCCCAATTCAAGAACTGAGAAAAATTTGTGAAAATCAGGAGGTTTTATGAGAACAGGACTTACCAAGAGAGAAAAGACCACAGGCATCTATTTTGACGAGTATGGCAATATGATCGAGGTGCAGACCCACAACACCGATCTAAAAAAGCGGCTGACCGCATTTGCGAAAGAATATCCGCAATGCTGCCGCCAGATCGATGATGACGAGCAAGGCGGACTGACCTTTGAGATCGAAAAAGGCAGATTGAGCTTCCGGCTGACTGCGCCGTACAGTGAGGAACGCAAACAGGCGGCAAGTGAATGGGCGAAGAAGAACGGAATCAAAGGTTGAAAAGCTGTCGGCGTGTTTACCTGAAAAAGCTCTCTACACAATGAATATTTACAATTTGATGTTGATTGAAGTCATTCAAACTGCTATAATGATTATGGGTTAGTTTGCCCTACTCAAAAGAGAATATGGAATGAGAGGAGAGGTGCAACGATGAATCCCGTATTGAAATATCGTGGTGGAAAATCTCGGGAAATTCCACGCTTCTTACAATATATACCTGATGACTTCAATCGCTACATTGAGCCTTTTTTTGGTGGCGGTGCAGTATATTTTTATCTTGAGCCCGAAAATGCAATTATAAATGATGTCAACACTCGTTTAATGATATTCTATCGTCAGTTGCGTGACAATTATCCTGAGATGAGGGCGCAGCTTGATACTTTGCAACAGTTATATGAGGAAAATCAAGCAAGGTACAAAAGACTTAAAGCCCAAACACCAGACGAGCGTGTCCCAAATGATAATGAGGCGCTATATTATCGCATCAGAGAACTTTTCAACCACCCCGATGGTAGTTATCTTGATGGCGTGTTGTATTTCTTTATAAACAAGACCGCTTACTCGGGCATGATTAGGTATAACAACAGCGGCGAATATAATGTTCCGTTTGGTCGTTATCCCAATCTGAACACTCGACTGGTCACACAGCAGCATAGTGATTTATTGCAAGGCGCTGAATTATATAGTCTGGATTACAGCCAGATATTTGAAATGGCGCAGGAAGATGATTTTATATTCTTAGACCCGCCATATGATTGTGTGTTTAATGATTACGGAAATATTGACATGATGAATGGTTTTGACGAAGCAGAACACCGTAGGTTGGCTGCCGATTTCCGTAATCTCCCCTGCCGCGCCTTAATGGTAATTGGTAAAACTCCTCTCACAGAAGAACTCTACGGAGAATACATCTTCGATGAGTATTACAAAAACTATGCAGTAAATATCAGAAATCGTTTCAATAATGATAAAATGCACATCGTTGTAAAAAACTATTAGGAGTGCAAAATGGGAGTAATTAAAAGTAGTCGTACATTATTTTTTACTACTTCGCCCAGATCACCCAAAAAGTTAATCCCAGAAATCGCTTTGTTGGTGGATAACTTTTCTGGGCAAACATGGAGTGGCAATGAGCAAGTACAGGAAGAATTTGCCCGCACGCTCGCTGCTGCAACCACATTTGAGGGAGATACCTCTAAGAAGTATTCTGCATTTAGTGCACGAGATCGTATTACTCGCTCGCCGCAGGGATTGGGGTTTGTTGATCTTTCTCCAACAATTCAGTTGACAGAAGCAGGCGAATCTTTTATACATGGCAACAGACCGCATGAAATCTTTTTGCGGCAGCTCTTAAAATTCCAGTTACCCTCTCCCTATCACAAAGAGGGAAGTAAAATCAAAGGGACATTTTGGGGGCGTCCCTACTTGGAAATCATTCGTTTAATCCGTGATTTAGACCACCTGACACCGGATGAATTTAGAATCTTTGCGTTGCAACTGACGGACTATCGCAACTATGAAGCGGTAAAAAATCAAATCATTTCTTTCCGAGAAGAAAAGGAAAAACATAAGGGGCAGTATAAGCGATTTGTTGACGATGTTATAAATCGGGAAATATCCAAAATTTATTCTACCGAAATTGAATCCGGCAACATAGCAACCAGAGAATCAAAGACGAGCGATGTGCGGTCATTTATCAGCAAAGAAAAGCGCAACATGAGGGACTATGCTGATGCGTGTTTCCGCTATTTCCGTTTCACCGAAATGTTTGTTTCTGATGGTAGGTCGATACAGATCGCTCCAGATAAAATTCCAGAGATTGATTTTATTTTGGAAACTGTCCCGAGAGAGCCTACCTACATTGATGATGTAACTGCATTTAAGAATTATTTGTTTGACCCCGCACAGCCTCGTCTGTATACAGATGACCGCAGCAATTTAGAGGATACACTGATGCGTCATTTTTCGTATACTAAACGAGAGCTTTCTGAAAAGACAATCGAAGAGCTGAAAGATTTGCGTGATAGTGCTGTTCAAGCAAAACGGGCTGCAATTATTCAAAAGCAGACCGAGGAACTAAAGTCTTATGCGCTGTATCAAGAAGTCATTGATACATACAACGAGATTTTATCAGATGAGGTATACGATGCTCCCCTGTTCCTCGAATGGAATACATGGCGAGCCATGACTATGCTGGACGGCGGAACTATTAAAGGCAATTTCAGGATTGACGACGCGGGGCGACCCACATCAACAGCCCAAGGCAATATGCCGGACATTGAATGTGATTATGATACCTTTGCTCTTTCGGTTGAAGTTACCTTGCAGCGAGGACAGCGGCAATATGAATCTGAGGGAGAGCCAGTCACACGGCATTATGCTCAGTTGCAAAAGGCGACAGGAAAAACCACTTATTGCCTGTTTATAGCTCCGTCAATTAACAGAGCAACATGGGCACACTTCTTCGGCTTAAATCAGATCAGAAATATCGCTGCTTATGGAGGCAAGCCCAAGATTATCCCATTGGAACTTGATTCGTTTATGCGGTTGATTGAAAACTCCTATACAAGCGAAGGCATACCTCAACCACAAGATGTTCAGAAGTTTTTGCAGACGGCCATTGACGAAATAGATAATTCTACTGATGAAATTGATTGGAGCAATAGAATTTCTGCTTATGTTGATAAGTGGTTGGTCGCATAAATGAAATCCCTTTGGAACAAAGGGCGCACTTCTATACAGGGAGAAGCCCTGTATGTGCGCTCTGCGAGGCAGACAGCCCGGACTTCAATCGCCCGGGCTGTTTTGCGTCACTTCGTTCCGAACAAGGGGCTGCACCCCTTGCGACGCTTGCGCGTCTATCCCTGCACACTTTGTGAGTGGCACAATTTGCTGATGCAAACAGCGCCACTCACAAAGTTTTGAATATGTACCCATGACCGTTTACCGATTTTCGGTAGGCGGTCTTTTTATATTCCTACATCAAAATCAAGGAGGTCATACATGGTGAAAAAGCAGAAGACTATCCCACAACTGGAAGCCGAGAAAGCGGAAAATGAACGCAAGATCTCGCAGCTCCAACACAAAAAACAACAGCTTGAAAACCGCATCACCTACTATGAAAAAGGTGATCGGCGCAAGCGGGCGCACCACCTTATCACTCGTGGCGCAGCCATTGAAAGCATCGCACCGCTGACAAAGGTTTTGACCGAAACCGAGTTTTACGCCTTTGCTGAAAAAGCCCTTGCCGTCTTGGAGATTAAGGGCTTGCTCATGGAGGCGGTCAATGAACACAACCGAGCTGAACAGAAAGAGGGGTGTTGAGTATCGCACTATATCATTTTCATGTGACACAAATCAAGCGCAGCGCA
>OFRY01000794.1_pt1 | contig 16974 bp, 17 predicted proteins | sample 1543171 | NCBI WGS metagenome assembly OFRY01 (sample SAMN04209240, study PRJEB22552) | human gut metagenome | biome: gut; material: feces | host: Homo sapiens | place: USA: Oklahoma | reverse complement strand
AGTTCTCGGAAACCTGCCATAGTGATATGGTAAGGCGCCGGGTTCTTACCCTACTGCTCACCAGCCTATCCCCCATCCCTGTGGCTACCCTTGCCAACCGGGAATTGGGACACACGGGCCAGAATTATCTGCGCTCGTTGTTCGCCGTGGGGTTCCAGGGGATGCTCATTCTGGTGTGCGTGGCAATTTACGCGGTGCTTGTCCAGGGGATCGCCACAAGCGGAGATCCCATCGGGGCGATATGGGGCACCGTTGGCTATACGGTATTGCTTTGCTATATGCTGTTCAAAACGGGCAGTATCTCCCAGCGCATTTTCGGCGCGCATTAGAGGGGAGGCGCGTATGGCAGAACATTCAACCTTGGGACAAAATGTCCCGAAGTCCCCGGCTCCCCCGGAGGGGCTGTTCCTTATGGACGGCATCGAGGGCCTGCGCTCCCTGCCCCAACACTCGGTTGATATGCTCTTGACCGATCCGCCCTATGGCACGACCCGCAACTTTTGGGATGTGCCCCTGCCGCTCCCGGAGCTTTGGGAGGCGGTGCGCTGGGCGGTCAAGCCGGAGGGTGCGGTGCTGTTCTTTGCTCAATGCCCCTATGATAAGGTGTTGGGGGCCTCCAACCTCCCTATGCTCCGCTATGAGTGGGTATGGTACAAGAGCCGGTGTACTGGCTTTCTCAACGCAAGGCGGGCCCCCTTGAAACGGACGGAGAACATTCTGGTATTCTATCAAAAGCTCCCCTATTACGATCCGCAGTTCGAGCAGGGCAAGCCCTATAAGAAAACCGCTGACCGGGGCGGCAACAGCCCCAACTATGGAAAATTTGTCCGTTCCGGCGGCGGCTCCGAGGACGGCCTGCGCTTTCCCGGAAACCTGCTGACATTCCCATCGGTACAGCGCACCGTCCACCCCACGCAAAAGCCCGTGGAGCTGTGCGAGTATTTCATCAAGACCTACACCCGCCCCGGCGAGGTGGTGGCGGACATCTGCGCGGGCTCCGGCACAACTGCCGTGGCCGCCGTCAACACGGGCCGCCGCTTTATCTGCTTTGAAACCGCCCCGGCCTTTTACGCCCCGGCCACGGAGCGCATCCGGCTGGCGCAGGCGGCTGCGGAGGCCGGGGAGAAAGGAGTCTGACTATCGGAAACTATTCTATCATCTACGCCGATCCGCCCTGGCGGTATTCTGCAAAGAACGTACAGGGGGCGGCGGAAAATCACTACCCCACAATGGGGATCGAGGAGCTATGTGCGCTCCCGGTGGCTGATCTGGCGGCCCCGGACAGCGCACTTTTTTTGTGGGCCACGTTCCCGCAGTTGCCGGAGGCCCTGCGGCTCATTAAGGCGTGGGGCTTCACTTATAAAACCGTGGCTTTTGTCTGGCTGAAGAAAAACAAAAAGGCGGACAGTTGGTTTTACGGCCTGGGCTTCTGGACGCGGGGCAACGCGGAAATCTGCCTGCTGGCGACCAGGGGCCATCCCAAACGGCAGGCCACGAATATCCATCAGTTTATCATTTCCCCCGTTGAAGCCCACAGCAAAAAGCCGGACGAGGCCCGCGACAAGATTGTTTCCCTCCTGGGCGACCTGCCCCGCGTGGAGCTCTTTGCGAGACAGACCCCGCCCGGCTGGGACGTGTGGGGAAACGAGGTGGAGAGCACCGTCCCGGACTTCGGGACACTTTGTCCCAAGGTGGGCGGCCCGAAAGGAGGTCTTTCATGCCCTATGTAAATGTACCCAACGACTTATCCAAAATCAAAACGAAAATGGCCTTTAACCTAACCAAACGCCAGCTTGTCTGCTTTGGCGGCGCGGCGGCGGTGGGTATCCCCTCCTATCTGCTGGCCCGCAGCTCTATCGGCAACACCGGGGCCATGTTCCTTATGCTGGCCGTTATGCTCCCGGCGTTTTTGCTGGCGATGTATGAGCGTGACGGGCTCCCCTTTGAAAAGGTGATTAGAAATATCATCCGGGCCCGTTTCCTGCGGCCCGGCGCGAGGCTCTATCAGACGCAGAATTTATACGCCCCGTTTACCCTGCGGGGCTCCGTGGGAAAGGAGGATGCGATTGCAACAAGCAAAAAAGCAAACACCCAGGCGCGGCCCCGCCGCAAAGGGTAAAAAACGGGCGGCCCTGTCCGCCCAGCAGACAATCCCCTATGTGCGGATGCTCCCGGACGGCGTGTGCCAGCTCCCCGGCGGGCTCTATACAAAAACCGTGGAATATGAGGACATCAATTATTCTGTGGCAAGCACCGAGGATCAGACGGCTATCTTTAGCGGCTGGAGCTCATTCCTCAATTACTTTGACAGCTCTCTGCCGTTCCAGCTTTCTTTCATTAACCGCCGTTCCCACTCCCGGAGCCGCTACAAGGTGAACATTCCCCAGGCCGAGGATGACTTTAACAGCGTCCGGGCCGAGTTTACCGGGATGCTGAAAAATCAGATTGCCCGGTCAAACAATGGGATTGAACGCTCAAAATATATTACCTTTGGCATCCCGGCGGAAAGTCTGGACGAGGCGCGGCCCCGGCTGGAGCGCGTGGAGGCGGACGTTATGAGCAACTTTAAGCGGCTGGGCGTGCCCTCCGAGCCTATGGACGGGCGGGCGCGTCTGGCCCTGCTTCACGGCCAGATGCATCCTGGGAGCCGGGAGCCGTTCCGCTTCTCCTGGGGGGATATTGCAAAGACGGGGCTCGGCACAAAGGACTTTATTGCCCCCGACAGCTTTGACTTCCGCCAGCCCCGGCTGTTCCGCATGGGCCAGTATTGGGGCGCGGCCTCCTACTTGCAGATTTTGGCGTCGGAGCTCTCTGACAAGCTCCTGGCGGAAATTTTGGAGCTTGACGCGGAAATGACCGTGACCCTCCATATCCAGACCGTGGATCAGCTAAAGGCGATTAAAACCATCAAGGGGAAAATTTCTGACATTGGAAAAATGAAAGTGGAGGAACAGCGCAAAGCTGTCCGGGCCGGATATGACCCCGACATTCTGCCGCCCGACCTTATCACATTTTCCAAGGACGCGGCGGAGCTTCTGGCCGACCTCCAGTCCCGCAACGAGCGGATGTTCCTCTTGACCTTTACCGTGGTAAATCTGGCCCCCACCCGCCAGCGGCTGGAAAATGATATTTTCACGGTGGGCGGTATCGCGCAGAAATACAACTGCACATTGAAGCGGCTGGACTGGCAACAGGAGCAGGGCTTTGTTTCCTCCCTGGCCCTGGGCGGGAATGAGGTGGAAATCCAGCGGGGCATGACTACCAGCTCCACGGCGGTCTTCATTCCCTTTATGACCAGGGAGCTCCGCATGGCCGGGCCGTCCCTCTATTACGGCATGAACGCACTTTCCCACAACGTCATTATGGCGGACAGGAAAAAGCTGAAATCCGCGAATGGGCTCTACCTGGGCTCTACTGGCTCCGGCAAGAGCTTCGCGGCAAAGCGGGAGCTGCTCAACGTCTTTCTTACCATTCCCCAGGATCGGATTATCATTGTAGACCCGATGGGCGAATATGCCCCGCTGGTGCGGCGGCTGGGCGGCCAGGTGATTGAGATTGCCCCGGACAGCCCTAATCACATTAACCCTATGGACATCCAGATGGGCGGCAACGACGAGGACAGCCCCCTTTCCATGAAAGCTGATTTTCTGCTGTCCCTGTGCGAGCTGGTGGTGGGCGGCAAGGAGGGCTTACAACCGATTGAGAAAACCGTCATAGACCGCTGTGTGCGGTTGGTCTACCGGGATCTGGCCCTGGGCGTGGGGGACGGCAGGATGCCCTTGCTCCAGGACTTGTACGAGGAACTTTTGAAACAGCCGGAGCCGGAGGCCCGGCGCGTGGCGACGGCCCTGGAGCTCTACTGTACAGGCTCCCTTAACCTGTTCAACCATCCCACGAATGTCAAAACCGACTGCCGTGTGGTGTGCATCGTGCTCAAGGGCATGGGAGACAATCTCCGAAAAATTGCGATGCACGTCACAAATGAGTTTGTCAATTCCTCGGTCAATACCAACTATCAGAGCGGCATCTCGACTTGGTGCTACTTTGACGAGTTCCATGTTCTGCTCCGAGATCAGCTCACCGCCAGCTATTTTGTTTCCATCTGGCAGATGCTCCGCAAACGGGGCTGTGTGCCCAGCGCGTTGACGCAGAACGTCAAGCACCTGCTGGCCAGCCCGGAAATCCAGAATATTCTGGACAACACGGATTTTATGATCCTGCTGTCCCAGGCGCAGAGTGACCGGGCAATTCTGGCAAAACAGCTCGGCATTTCCGAGCATCAGCTTTCCTATATCACACACAGCAATTCCGGCGAGGGCCTGCTGTTCTATGGGAATGTGACCATCCCCTTTATGGATCGTTTCCCCCGTGGGGAGATTTACGATCTTCTGACCACCCGCCCGGAGGATTTGAAAGATGGCGCGGCGGGATAAGGCTGGCCCTGGGCCCCGTGTGCGCCCGGAGCAGGCCGCGCCCCAGGGGGCTCCGGGCCCGGAGGCCGGGGCTGGCACGAAAGAACAGGCCGGGGGCACTTCGGGACAAAGTGTCCCAAAGTCCAAATTCCGGCAAAAGAGCAGGCAGGAACAGGCCGCCGCGTCCAAGCTCCGTATGGAAAAGCGCGGGGAGAAGCTGGAGGCGGCAAAGGGCAAGCTGGCAAAGCAGAAACCCCAAAAGAAACCCGGCCCCGTCAAACGGGCGGGCGGGGCCCTGGGGGGCTCCGTCCACGGCTTTGTGCATGGGAAGATTTACGAGGTAGAGCAGGAAAATGTAGGCACCGAGGGGGCCCATCACTCCGAGCTTTTGGGCGAGTCCGCGTTCCGCCAGGGCTCCCGCTTCGTGGGGCGGCGCATACGGGAGCACCCGGCGCGGGCCGTCCGGAGGGCCGAGGCCCGGTATGGCAAGGCTGCGGCGGACTATCAATTTTACACCGCCGCCCAGGAACACCCGGAGCTCTCGAAAAATGCCCTGTCCCGCTACTGGCAGAAACGGCGGCTCCGCAAGCAGTACCAAAAGCGGGCAAAGGAGGCCGCCCGCCAGGGGGCCGTGGCCGCTGAAAAGACCGCCGCCGCCACCGAAAAGCTGTCGGCCCAGGCGGTGGGCTTTGTGAAGCGGCATCCCCTGGGCGTGCTCCTGGCCCTGGCCTGTGTCCTGCTCATTCTGTCTATGCAGTCCTGTTCGTCCGCATTGGTTTTGCTCGGCAACGCCGGGGCCGGGGCTGTTGGGGCTACCACCTACCCATCCCCGGACGGGGAAATCCTGGCGGCGGAGGCGGCCTACCTCAATCTGGAGGCGGAGCTCCAAAACTATCTTGATACCTACACCAGCACCCACAACTATGACGAGTACCATTTTGATCTGGATGAAATCGAACACGATCCCTATGTGCTGATCTCCATTCTCTGTGTGCTCCACGAGGGGGAATGGACGGCGGCCCAGGTGCAGGGTACGCTGGGGATGCTCTTTGACCGCCAGTATATTCTCACAGAGCGCGTGGTGGTGGAGACACGGTATGACAGCGACGACGAGCCCTATTCCTGGTATATCTGTTATGTAACGCTGGAGAATTTTGACCTGTCCCATCTGCCTGTGTATTTCATGGGCGAGGAGCAGTTGGCCCGGTACTCCCTCTATATGTCTACCCTGGGAAACCGCCCCGACCTGTTCCCCGGCTCCGCCTATGTGGATCGCTATGTGACAAACCCGCCCGCCGGATATGAGGTGCCGGGGGAATATCTGGACGATGAAACATTCGCCGCTATGCTCTCCGAGGCGGAAAAATACCTGGGCTATCCCTATGTATGGGGCGGGAGCTCCCCGGCCACGTCCTTTGACTGCTCCGGCTTTGTGTCCTGGGTAATCAATCACTCCGGCTGGAATGTGGGCCGCCTGGGGGCCCAGGGGCTCTATAACATCTGTACCCGCACCAGCTCCCCGCGTCCCGGTGATCTGGTCTTTTTCAAGGGCACCTATGACACGCCGGGCGTTTCCCATGTGGGCATCTGCGTTGGGGACGGAATGATGATCCATTGTGGCGATCCCATCAGCTATGCAAACTTAAATACCAGCTACTGGCAGTCTCATTTCTACGCCTACGGGCGTTTGCCTTGAATGGAGGTTTTGAATGGCAACAGCAAAAAGTATGAAAATCCAGGCCGAGATTGATAAGGTCAAGGCCAAAATCAGCGAACAGCAGGCCCGGCTGAAAGAATTGGAGCAGAAGAAACTGGAGGCCGAAAACAGCGAGATCGTGGACATCGTGCGGGGCATGAGCATCCCCCTTGCGGAGTTCCCCCTGGTGCTCCAGAAGCTCCGGGACGATGGCACTTTGGGACAAAGTGTCCCGAAGTCCGAGCCCGCGCCTGTTACCGAGGGAAAGGAGGACAACTGAATATGAAACGCTTTCGAGTCTTGACGGCGGCGCTTTGCGCCGCTGTTCTTTTATGCGGCTTTACCCCCGCAACGGCCTACGCCGGGGGCGGCGAGGACTGGGAGGGGCTTGACCCCGTGGAGCCCGCTGTCACGGAGGAGCCGGTGATTGAGCCCGGCGAGGGCTTTTCTGAGGACGGCAATCTTGTGACCCGTGATCTGCTCTATGACAAGCATACCAACAAGCAGTTTATTACCGTCCAGACCAGCGGCGGGGCCACCTTTTACATTGTCATTGACTACGACAAGCCCGTGGACGAGGACGGCGAACAGTACCAGACCTATTTTCTGAATACGGTGGACGAGGCCGACCTGCTGGCCGCTGCCGAGGCCGCTGGCGTAGAGCTGGCCTCCTGCTCCTGCTCGGACAAATGCGCGGCGGGGGCCGTCAATACCGACTGCGCGGTGTGCGCCGTCAACATGACCGAGTGCGCAGGTGTGGAGCAAAAGCCGGAACCAGAACCGGAGCCTGTGGCCGAGCCCGACGCCGAGCCGGAAACAGAAAAAGGCAACGCCGGGATGCTCCTGCTGGTGCTGGCCGTGGCGGTGCTGGGCGGCGGGGCCGCGTTCTATTTCAAGGTGTACCGCCCCAAACAGCAGGCGGCAACAGAGCCGGAGGAGGACTACGGCGAGGAACTGGAGGACTATGACGGCGAGGAGGACGGCCCGCCCTGGGATGAGGACGAGGACGAAAACGAGGATACGGAGGACGGGGAATGAATTTCACAGCAAGCTCTTTTGAACGGATGATGAAACAAAAGCCCCGGCCCCAGGCTCCCGGCCCGGCCAAACCGCCCAGAGGCTCCGCCTGCTCCGTCTGTCCCTACTGGCGGGGCCTGCGCTGTGTCTGCTGTTATCAGAAACTTTCTCCCAGGCCGGGCGGCGGGAGGTGACGCTTTGGCCCGCGAACTGACACGGGAGGAAAAGGCGGCCATCCGCTCCCTGGTGGTGAAATGGTGCGCCAACTATGACCGGGCCTGTGGATGCCTGCCCCTGGACTGTGAGTGCTATATGCTGGGAAAGTGCTGGACAGGTGCCTATTGCCGCTACTTCCGGGAGGCCGTCCTGCCCCTTGATCCAGCTCTGGAGGCCGCCCTTACTACTGTGGGCCCCAGGCCGGATTTCAAGCCCTGCCCCATCTGCGGCGGGGCCGTGGCCCCGGACAGGCGGCAGGCATATTGTTCAGAGGCTTGTGCCTTAAAAGCCCACCGCCGCCAACAGCGGGAATATATGCGCCGGAAACGGGGGTGATCTGTTGACAATTAGCCCCCGGAAAACCCGCTGATTTCAAGGCTTTTTGGGGCCGCTTTTGGGGCGGGCCGTAGTTTTATATGCCCGGCCCTGGAATGGCCGAAATGTTGTCAACATGGAAAAACGGGACTTTGGGACAAAGTGTCCCGAAGTCCCAGGCTGTTATGCTTGAGGAGGTGTCTATGGAAAAACAGAAAGACCAGGAATTTGCACATCTGGAGGTCAAACGTCTTTGCGGCGTGTTCGGCGCGCCCCTGCCCCCTGTGGAGGAAAAGCCCGTGGATAAGGTCAAGGAGCCGCCCCGCCCCTATCGGAGTCGGGAACGGGAGTAGCGGTGACAAAGAAACGCCGCCGCCCTGTCCATCTTCATGTCATGGTGTCTGAGGAGGAGCAGGCGCTGATCCGGGAGCGCATGGCCGAGGCTGGCATCCGCAACATGGGGGCCTATATGCGGAAAATGGCCCTTAACGGCTATGTGCTCCACGTTGACCTCTCGCCCGTCCGGGAGCTGGTGTCGCTCCAGCGGCGGTGCTCAAACAATCTAAACCAGGTGGCGATCCAGGCCAACACCTACGGCGGCATCTACCCGGAGGAGATCGCCGCTCTGCAAAGGGACTATGCGGCCTTATGGGGGCCGCTGTCTGATTTACTGGAAAGGCTCTCCGCCGTGGTGGAGCTTTGACCCTCCGGGGAGCGGTGTTTTACCGCTCCCCGGTTTTCACGACTTTGGGACACTTTGTCCCAAGGTGGCGAAAGCCGCATACAGAGAGGAGGGGTATTCACGGCCACAACCTACATCCGGCCTTACAAGGTAGCGGCTGGAAAAAGCGCAATCCAGACGATGGAGGAGCGGTTTGATTATGGGCTCAATCCCAAAAAGCTGGGGGCCGTGTCCGCTTATCACTGCGACCCGTCCACAGCTCCCGCCGAGTTCCTGCTGGTAAAAAGCCAGTACCAGGCGGAAACGGCCCGGCCCGTGGAGCGCGGGGCCCTGTTCTTCCAGATCCGGCAGGCGTTCCCGCCCGGCGAGGTGACGGCGGAGGAGGCAAATAAAATCGGCTATGAAACGGCGATGCGCTGGACGAAAGGCAAATACCAGTTTTTTGTCTGCACACATACCGACAAGGGCCACATTCACAATCACATTTATTACAACTCCACGGCCTTTGACCGCTCCCGGAAATTCCATAATTTCATCGGCTCGTCCTTTGCCCTGCGGCGGCTGTCTGACCGGGTGTGCATTGAGCACGAGTTGTCCTATATCCAAAATCCCAAACTGCACAGCAAGGGCCGTTTTCTCCATTACGGTCAATGGATCGGGGAAAAGCCGCCCTCTGCCCAGCAGAGGGTGCGGCTGGCTGTCATCGCGGCCCTGGAGAAAAAGCCCGCCGACTTTGCGGCGTTCCTGCGGCTCATGGAGGAGTCCGGCTTTGCCGTCAAGCATGGGCGGGGCGGCGTGATCTCGTTCCTGGCTCCCGGCCAGGATAAACCGACCCGGCTCCGGGCTTCTACCCTGGGCGCGGGCTTTGACCCGGAGGACATCCGGGCGGTGATTGCCGGGGAGCGGCCCATCCCGGAACTCCCCCAGGACGCTCCGGCCCCGCCCCGGCGCGTTGATCTTGTGATTGACATTCAACAGCGCATGGCCCAGGGCAAGGGCCCGGCCTATGCGCGGTGGGCCAAGGTCTACAATCTAAAGCAGATGGCCGCCGCGCTCCAGTATCTGCGGGAGCAAGAACTGGCCGACTATGCCGCGCTGGAGGCCAGCACCGAGACGGCGGTGGATCGCTTTCACAAGTTGGCCGGGGAGCTGCGGGACACGGAGGCCGCCCTCTCCAAAACGGCCCGGCTTATGGAGGCCACGGTGGACTATGCCAAGACCCGGCCTGTGTTCGATGGTTACAAGGCGGCCCGGTACAGTAAAAAATACCTGGCCCAGCATGAGGCGGAGCTGGCCGCTTATCGGGCGGCAAAGGCGGCCATGAATGAAATCCTGGACGGGGCAAAGCTCCCCAAAATAGACACGCTGAAAAAATCCCGCCGGGAGCTGGCGGAAAAGAAAAAGGCCCTCTATGCCGAGTACCGCCAGGCCCAGGCGGATATGCGGGAGGCCGTGGCGGTCAAGGCGAATATTGACCACCTGCTCGGCGTGACGGACGGGCGGGAAAATAAGGCCCAGGAGCGGTAGCGACAGGCCGCAGACAACAGGCGCATAGCGCCGGGACTTTGGGACACTTTGTCCCGAAGTCCTGCGGGTTTGGGGAGCTCCCCAACAAGCATTTTTGCGGGCCTGCGGCCCGGCAAAAATTTCGGAGTGTGGACACACTCGAATTGCTTGCCAAAACGTGCGGGCCTCGGAAGTACCCGCGTTAAAACATCGGACTTATGTCATTTCACTCTTGTATTGTTCTATTGGATGTGCTAAAATAAAGTTGATTTTTAGAATTTGTTTTTATTTTGCAGGGAAGAGGTGACGGGATGCCAAAGGTAGCTTATTCTGAGGAGGATAGAGAGCGCATCAGAACGGAACTCGTTGCAGTTGGTCTTGAACTGATGGCAAAACAGGGCATACAGCATACTACTGTGGAGCAAATATATAAAAAGGTTGGTATTTCACGAACTTTCTTTTACTCTTTCTTTGCAACGAAAGAAGATTTGATCGTTGAAACGCTGTACTTGCAACAGCCTAAAATTATTGAGCAAGTGCAAAGACTGATGGCCGATCCTGCTTTAAGCTGGCGTGATGCCGTGAAACAATTTCTCTATGCCTGTTGTTACGGAGAGAAAAATGGCATCGCTGTTTTAACGATTGAAGAACAGCAACTCATTTTCAAACGTTTGTCAAAGGAAAGCTATCAAATATTCCGTCAAAAGCAGCTCCGTCTTTTTGGAGAAATTTTAGAAAACTTTGGTATAAAGGCGGACGCGGCAAGGATCAATTTATTTACGAATTTGAGTCTGACAGCGATGGTTGTACGCAAGGCAATTCCTGATACGTTACCTCTGTTTGTTCCCGAAGTTGCCGATGAAACAGTTGACTTTCAAATAAACGCTATTGTGGATGCCCTGGAGAAATTAAAAGCAACACCTACCGCTTGAGTGATTGAAATGAGATAATCCGTCCGAATATCATGTTTCGGCCATATATTCAGACGGATTTCTTTTTAGCCAGGATAAAAACAAATTTGGTTTTTTGTTCTTATTTTTGAGAGATAAAACCTAAAATAAAACGCAAAGGAGAACACGCGATGAAAGTATTTGATCTGTTCGTAAGCAAATATCCACCGGGTAATGATTTGAGAAAACCTACTGCGGAAACGCTGGAGCAATTTCAAGGGAAAGTGCCAGCGGAGCTTCTGAACTTTTGGCAGGAATATGGTTTCGGAAATTATGGCGGAGGTTTGCTAAAAATTATTGATCCAACCGATTATATTGATACGCTCACTCTTTGGCTGGGCGAACAGGAGGGGTGCCTTCCCATTCTAATGACTGGATTTGGAACGCTTTTTATTTACCGCAAGCTGTCTGATACAGCCGATGATATGTGCCTGCTTGATATTCACAACCGCAGATCGGGCAGTTTCTCTACCAGCTTTTCCGATTTTTTTGAGCGTATTATTCCTGCCGAAAATTTTGCGGCGCAGTTTCTGAGAGTGGGTCTATTTCAAGAAGCATTTGCTAAACATGGCGGCCTTTCAGAAAACGAGATTTTCTTCTTTGCTCCGGCTTTGGCTTTTGGGGGAACTGAGTCCATTCAATATGTCGAAAAGGGAAATGCCGTTGTTCATCAGCACTTGTTGTTTGAAATGGGGGCGGATCATTCCGATGATACAGAACCGGATGATATGTGGTCGCAAGCCTATGAAGCAAATCCCCATGTGTTTGAATTGGATAATGGCGGGCTTATGGTTAGCTTCACCTTTTCGGAAACTGTGGATACCATCCTGCCAGTAGCACCAGAAACGCTATATGAGATTGAGGGAGAGACTATTTCTCTATGGGCGCTGACTTTCGTTAGTCTAACAAAAGAGGAAAACCTTGGCTTTTTGGAGTACCACAAGGCTTTGAAACAATTACAACCCTACATTGTGGAAACGAGAGGAGATCACATATTAGTTCGCGGCCTGAGTTTGGCAGAGATGGAGCATATTCTGGCAAAGCAATAAATTTGCTTTACCGCTACTTTGGGACAAAGTGTCCCGAAGTGATATAGCTACTATCAAAATTATTTCATTTATGATGCTGTGGGTATTGCCCCATCCAGTTTCATATAAACACATTCAAACATTTAGGAGGAAAAGTCATGGGATTTTTTAGCAAGTTATTTAAGGGCCCTGAAATTGACATGGAAAAGAGCAACGCAAATGCAAAGAAAATGCGTGCTCTATTTAATCAGGTTGTAGAGAACGGGGACAATTACAGACTGATTTTCGGATATACCGAGGATGTGAGCCGGTTTAACTATGGCTTTGTTCATGGGAGCAAAACAAAGATCGGAAATTTAATTGTCGGCTGGAACGAAGCCAGCCAGACGATTGTGGTTGTTCCCACAGTACCCGATCTTTCCGGCTGTGGCGATCCGACCTACTATCGCCGTTCTGAAATTTTGAAAGCCTATCGGAACAAATACCCTACCGATGCTTTTATCATTTATCCAGACAAAAAAGGATACATTGGCATCAATGCCTATGACTGGCTGGAAGATGAAAAGTTGTATGTTTATGTATCACAGGATGATGAATTGGCCGCTTTTACCGACTTCTTTATGAATCGCTTTGCAACAAAGTGAGGTAAAAGATGCCTATTGGAGAAATCGGAGCGTTCCTGCTGTTTCTTGTGATCGTGTTTATAGTTGGAAATCTATGGTTTCATTTCGTAGAAGCAATTCTGCGGCAGATTAAAAAGCTATTTACACGTCACAAAAAACCTCCGGCATGGCATCCGCTCCCCCCGGACAAGGAGGATTGAAAATGTTCGATATAGACGAGATTAGGAAACAGGCACTCGCTTCTATGAGAGAAACCATGGAAAAGAACGAGGAACGAATTAGCAAAATCGAGGTTCCCAGCTCTGAAAAAGGCGCATCTGTGTCTGCCGCCGAAGTGGAAGAACAGATTGCCGCTAATACTCAACGTCAAGTAGAAATTCTTGGACAGATGTTTGGGCCAGATAGTATGGCTCAAATGGCTGTTAATGAGGAATTGCTGCAAAAGATGGTAAATGATAAAGTTGCTGAGGCAACTTCAGCTACTGCTGGGGACTTGATGGGACAGCTTTTCGGAGAAGATATGGGCATACTTGCGGCTGCTCTGGAAACGCTGGAAATGGAAGATGCGGACGATGAGGAAGAACTCTCATTCGATCTGGAACTGGAAGAAAAGCTCTATACTACCTTGGAAGAAACAATGGCCCGGCTTGAGGCCATGCCTGAGCCAGAAGCGATCCCATATCAAAAAGACGATGTAAAATGGGAACGCTTTGGCATCCTGCTGTCCGGTATTTTATCGACCCTTAACAGTCACGATCTGGATAGTATGGATGTGGAGGAACATATTCCTGTTATGGAGCAGAAAATCGTGTCCCTTGTGCGCCGCTCCTGGGGGATAGATGGCCGGAGTGATCTGCTGGACATGATCCGTTATCTGGCGCAGGAGGGTTATATCCTGCGGTATCAGCTTTATAGTGAGGCATCTTCGCCGGAGGAACTCATGGACGAAACTATGGACGAGGATGACCGTGAGTCTACCTGCCGGGCATGGAGGTTTGCACAACGGTATAAAGGTCAATATGCTCCCGGTTTTATGGCTGGATGGGATATTGGCCGGGCGGCGATGCTGACACGCTGGGGATGCTATTTAGGCTGGATCACAGAAAGCGAGGCTGTTGGTATTCTGTGGGATCTCTCCCAAAAGGTTGTTGAGGAACTGCATAGCTGGCGCGAATTTGCGCAATCTTATCTTTTTGGCGGTCTGATGTGGAAATTGCTATGCGGTGACAGCTCCGCAGGAAGTTTCCTGGGTTATCTTGCAGACGCCGCCACAGACCTATTGACTGGAAAAGCAGAGCAGGATAACGGACAATGGCGTGATTGCCCTTGGCCTGCACAGAGAAAAATTGGTTTCACATTATAAATCTTTTTGAAAATTTGTTGCTATTCATCAGCCGCCAACGGAAACGGCATATAAAAAAACCGTTGGCTTGGCGGCTGTGTTGATGCACGCCTAAACTAAAGTTAAGCGGCGGTTTTGAAATTAACCATTTCAAGGCCGCCGCCTTTTTATATCACACGGCGGTAACAAAGGAGGTACGTCGTGTCCCGCACAATCCTTACCCGCCCCTCTAACTTATCAAAAAAAGCCAGGGCCCCGGACAAGGATATTTTAACCGTAGTTGCGAAAATTGTTATAATGTAGGTGAATATCTCAATTTATGCGCTTGCGCGGCTTTATGTCGTGCAGGCGCATTTTGTTATCCGTACTTTGAGACAAAGTGTCCCAAGGTGCGGGACGGCCCTCCCAGGTGCCGCTCTCCGCCGGCCCTCCATTTCGTTTCCCCTCAACCCGAACAAAACGAAATGGAGGACAAGCTATGACAACCATCAATCTGAAAGATTTTTATTATTGGTACATACAGGATCAATTTATCGAGGTTGCTGACGAGGTGGCCGAGGCTCTCACCGCCAGCAGACGCCAGGAGGCCGCCTATGTGGAGCGGGCCCGGTACAACAAGGCATATTATTCCCTGGACTGTGATGACGGGATCGAATATTCCGCCTGCCAGCATGAGCCCAGCCCCCAGGAGCTCCTGGATCGCAAGGAAATGTTTTTCCGGCTCTGGAACGCGCTCAACTCCCTGCCGGAGCTCCAGGGCCGCCGGGTGGATGCCCACCTCATTCTCGGTAAAAGCTATCGGGAGATCGCCCGCGAGGAGGGCGTGGATAAAAGCGCCGTTAGGTGCTCCGTCCTCTGCGGGATCAAACGCATGAAAAAATATTTGCGGGAAAATTTCTAAAAAGCATCTCCATTACCCCCTGTTTTTCTGGTGGTATATGAGAGGTAGGTTGCCTACCTCTCCACAGCAGGACGGCGGCGGCTCCGAGCATAGCGCGGGGAGCCAGGCGGCGGGTGCGCGGTGACTTCTCCACAAGAGAACGAGCGACCAACACCTGCGCCGCAGGTGGGCCGGGCCATCCCACGGCCACGATCCGCCACAGGACAGGCTGGCCGCCTGTCCCTCCGGGCCGCTGTCTCCTGCTGTGTGGGAGTGCTGCGCCGAGTATGGTTGTCTTTGGACAGGTCAAGGAAACGGGCGCGGCCTCCCTCTATCTTATGAAAGCGGGGCCTGCTTTATGAGCAGGGCTCCGGCTGGCTTCGAGACATTTTGTCCCGAAGTCCCGGTCAAAACAAGGGCCAGCACTTTCGCGGTGCTGGCCTTTGTCATTTCTGAAATGGGAGGTATTCTATGCACGCACAGACCAAATACAAAAGCGAAATGAAAACGGCTGTACTTGGTGATCGGACAATTACTATTAAAAATCTTACTCCCATTCTGCCCCCGCAGGAACGGGAAAAGCGCAGGCGCGAGGTGGAACAACAGCTTTTTGACGTGTTCCGCAAATATGCCGGACAGCGGGGGTAGTCAAAGGCATCCTTGTTGAATGGGGGCGGCAGAGGTATAATATAATTGTAGGTTGGCTCCCGTATAAACGGAAGGGAGCTAATTATGGATAATAGAATAGATGCAATTTACGGGCGGCAGTCGATTGACAAAAAGGATAGTATCAGCATTGAAAGTCAATTTGAATTTTGCCGGTATGAACTAAAAGGCGGTGAAGCGAAAGAATACAAAGACAAGGGATATTCCGGGAAGAACATAGAACGCCCCGACTTCCAGCGGCTTCTGAAAGACATCCGGGCCGGACTGATCCGGCGGGTGATTGTTTACAAACTGGATCGGATTAGCCGCTCCATTGTGGACTTCGCAAAGCTCATGGAACTGTTCAAGCAGTACAACGTGGAATTTGTCTCCTGCACCGAAAAATTTGATACGTCAACCCCGATGGGCCGGGCGATGCTCAATATCTGCATCGTGTTCGCCCAACTGGAACGGGAAAGCATCCAGATGCGTGTGCAGGACGCTTTTTATTCCCGGTGTGCCAAGGGCTACTATATGAGGGGCCGGGCTCCATACGGTTTTGATACGGAGCCCATCGTCATGGACGGTATCAAAACAAAGCGGCTGGTTGAAAACGCTGAGATGGACTACGCCGAGCTTATGTATGAAATGTATGTCGAGCCGGAGAACTCCTACGGCGACATTACCCGGTATTTTACCGAGAATGAAATCATGGTGTATGGAAAGACATTGAAGCGCGGCTTTGTGGGCCAGCTTTTGAGAAATCCGGTTTACGTCCAGGCCGATATGGATATTTACGAATATTTCAAGGCCCAGGGCGCGAAAATCGAAAGCCCGCCGGAACTGTTCACAGGTGAATTTAGCTGTTACTTGTACCAGGGCCGCGAGGGGGAGGAAAACATTCTGGTGATTGCGCCCCACAAGGGCCGCATCCCCTCGTCCCTCTGGCTGGCCGTCCAGCACAAGCTGTCCCAAAATACCACGTTCCAGAATGGCCGCAAATGCCACAATACATGGCTGGCCGGGAAAATCAAGTGTGGATGCTGTGGGTATGCGCTGGCCAGTCTGAACGCTCCAAACGGTGTCACTTATATGCGGTGCAAGCAACGCATGGAAAACAAAAGCTGTCAAGGGCCCGGCACTCTCACAAAGCACGACTTGGAAAAATCGGTCTATGAGGAAATGGTTAAGAAGATGCGGGAATTTCAAACGCTGAAAGGCAGTAAGGCGGAGGGGTACAATCCCAAACTGACCGCCGCCCGCGCTAAACTTGCCAAAATCGAGGGCGAGATTGAAAAGCTCATTGACACGCTGACCGGGGCAAACCCGCTTTTGTTGCAATACGCAAACAGCCGGATTGAAGAACTGGACGCGGAACGGCAAAAGCAGTTAAAGCTGGTGGCCGACCTCACCGCTAACTCTGTTTCTTCCTCACAGGTCGATAGCATAACGGGATATTTAAGCCATTGGGAAGATGTGAGCTTCGATGACAGGCGGCGCGTTCTTGACACGCTGGTTTCAAAAGTTGAGGCCACTCGCACCGAACTTGCTATTGAATGGAAGATCTAAAACTTTTCACTTTGCATTGTACCCTTGTCAAGAACGCTTATTTGTTCCGGGATACCATCAAGAATAACATTAAATTCGGCAGCCCGGACGCTA
>OFRY01000788.1_pt1 | contig 17071 bp, 12 predicted proteins | sample 1543171 | NCBI WGS metagenome assembly OFRY01 (sample SAMN04209240, study PRJEB22552) | human gut metagenome | biome: gut; material: feces | host: Homo sapiens | place: USA: Oklahoma | reverse complement strand
AGATGGCTTGTCTGGATACACATAACTCAGAAGCTAGTTGCTCTTGCGATAAGTTATTATCCTTTCTTAATTTTTGCAATTTACTAGAAAACGTCATTATTTATATCTCCTCTCCTTCTTGTTTTTTGTATAGTACAATAACTCAAGCTACCAAATTGCCTAAAAAATTAAAAAGTGAGCCCCCCCTATCTCGCAATCTATAAATTTTGATATGAGTAAATGTACAGTTACAAATTTTAGTGAAAAAATGAAAATCCTCAACCATTTAAAGTTGGAATTTCCGCAACTCACAGTAGCATCTTGCCTATTTTAGGCGTTTCTCTTGTATTTTTCGTATGTAAATTCTATACATTTGCAATTTATAATATCATAAATATTAGGAGAGATTCAAATTATTTTGAAGCATTTACCTTCGAGAGTATCTCTTAATTTTTTATCTGAAGTGTAAAAAATTAAAAAAATTTTGCAAGAATTTCTGTACGTTGTAAAACAAGAGAAGATAGAGAAAGTAAGATTGTATATTGATTAGTGGCAAAAAATAAACCAAATTGAAGATAATAAAAATAACTTAATGAAATAAAAGCTAACTTAATGAAATAAAAGCTAACTTATGTTATAATACCCTCGTGGCAACACTATGGCAACACGAAATCAGAAGGATAATACAAATAATATAGTATAGGTAAATTAACATATAAAAACACACGAAACCTAAACAAATATGTTTAAGTTGCGCCACGTACACGCCGAGTTTGAATAATGCAAAAATAAATTCTATATGCCTACAAACCCCATAAATAAAGGGTTTGTAGGTTTTTTCTTTTTTAGAGTGACAATAAAATGACAATATTTTTTGCTATTTTTTATAAAAAACGTTCAAAAGCGTACATTTATGAACTGATAAAATTACATATTTTTCCTTTATAAAATAAAAAGACCCTGCAGTGACACCGCAGGGGTGGTTATGACTGAAATACCAATATTCTATTTTTCAATTCCAACTTCCCAGAAATACATATCTATAATTTTCATAGGGGTGTACAAATCACCAAGTTTATTACAAGCTTTTTCGATTTCTTCTTTGTTGTCTTTGGCGTATTGAATTATTTGCTTCATACTATTTAAATTGAAAACCCCATTTATTTTGTTCCGACGTAGCGCTTTTACAAAATATTGGTCATATGCTGGAACGCATCCAAGAGTTCCTAATATGATTTTAGTAATTAATGTATCTGTTACATTGGAAATTGTTTTTGTTTTGTTAGTACCATCTTCTATATAAGTTTGACCCATATAGTACTCTTTTATTTCATCTCTTAAACTCATTATAGTTTCAAGATCTGTGATAATATTCTCTTTAAAAGGATTAAAACTTATTAAATTTGAATATTTATCCTTACAAAGTATTTCGACAACAGGCTTACTAAATAAATAATCTTTTTGCATTAAAAAAGAATTTCGTAGCATACCCCAACTAGCTAGGTAGGCATATAAATTTAATGTTATATAATTGTACATGGTTTCATCATTTTTATATTTTAAGAAACTTTCTCTACAGTGATCATATGATCTATATCTTCCGTTTTTATCGTTATGGTAACTATCAATAAATTTATTGATATATTCGTTGATATTTTTTCCCATTTTATCATCTCTCTTAAATAAACATATAAATTTAATCCTTCAAATTAGCTTTCCTAAATCTCTTCTTTGCATCAGAGATATTCTTATCCACTTCGATAGCTTTTTCGTTTTCTGCATCCAATAAGAAGTCAGCTGAATCGGTTCCAAAGCTTAAATACTTTGCCTGCCATAATAGGTAGGTTTCCTCGTCAATTTCTTCATTGATAAATTTCTCATACATTGTTGCCCAATGGCTAAACATTCTTTTAAGATTTGAAAGAGGAGCAACAGTAGCATCGTTTACGTCTATGTCGGAAGATACCTCTAAATAAACTTTTCCATCTATAGTTGTTGGAGTCAAATCCAAAGTTTTTTCCATACTGAATAAGTATTGTAGAGAACTTGCAGCTGAAATAGGATCAGGAGTTGCAAGCACGTATGGAGAAATCTCCAAAGCATTTGAAATCTCAAATATAGTGTCTGAATCCGGATAGCGATTTCCAAGTTCATAATTTCTTATAGTTGATTCATTTACACCACAGGCAGATCCCAATTCTTTTTGAGTCATGCCGGCAATTTGTCTGTAAAATCTAATCTTTTGTCCTAAATTTGCTGAGGCAAGATTTTTAGCATTTAAAGAAAAATCTCTTTTATTTTTTCCCATAAAACATATCCTTCCATATCATTTTATAACTGCTTGTATTATATCATAAACAGTTCATTTGTGAAATATAAAGATTACAAAACAGTCATAAGTGAAATGTTTTACTTGACAGTGCAAAAGTGAACTGATAAAATGAGTACAACACAGTTCAAAAATGCACTGTACAAAGTGATGAAATTTAAATAGGTAGGAGGTGATATTATGGCAGATACACTTTTTGTTAGAGCAAGCGATGTAGCAAAGGAAATGGGAGTTTCAGAAGCTATGGCTTATAAGATTATTAGAAAACTTAATAATGAACTTAAAGAGCAGGGGTTTGTAACTGTTCAGGGGAGACTTAGCAGACAGTATTTTGAAGAACGAATCTATGGAATTAAGACTAAATAGGAGGTGAAATAAATGGTTTTTAAGAATCCCAAAACAGATAAATGGGAAGTTAGATGTTATTACAAAAATTATAAAGGTGAGCGAAAACAGAAAACCAAAAGAGGCTTCAGAACAAAATCTGAAGCTCTTGATTGGGAAAGACATTTCAAACTGCAAGACCACCAGGACCTGGATATGACCATTGAAGATTTCTTTGAATTATATAAAAGAGATGTAAGTCATAAGGTAAGACCAAATACTTGGGAAGAAAAGGAATACATAATTTTAACAAAAATTCTTCCTTATCTTGGCAAGAGAAAAATAAATGAATTAAAGGTAACGGACATTTTTGAGTGGCAAAGAGAAATTCAGAGCTTAACAACTCAAAATGGTAAGAGCTTTTCAAAATCATATCTTGGAACAATTCATAATCAGCTAAGTGCAATGCTTAATCATGCAGTCAGATATTATGGGCTTAAATGGAATGTTGCAAGTAAGGCTGGGAACATGGGCAGCGCAAGAGATAGAAACGTTGATTTCTGGACGCAGAAGGAATACCAGAAATTTATTGAGCAGGTAACAGATAAACCACAATCATTTTATGGATTTGAAATACTTTATTGGTGTGGGCTTAGAATTGGTGAACTTCTTGCCTTAACACCGAAAGATTTTGATTTTGAAAATAATGTTTTGAAAATAACAAAGTCATATAAAAAAGTTAAAGGTAAAGACATTGTAACGGACCCAAAGACACCTAAAAGCATAAGGGATATAGTAATTCCTGAATTTTTGGCAGAAGAAATTAAGGAATATTTGGCAAGTATATATGGCATCAAAGAAAATGACAGAATATTTCAAAATTCAAAAAGTTATTTTCGCCATGAAATGATAAGAGGTTCAAAAGCTGCAGGAGTTAAAAGAATAAGAATACATGATTTAAGACATTCACATGTATCATATTTGATTAACAAAGGTTATACAGCACTTGCCATAGCCGACAGACTAGGTCACGAGGCTGTAGACATCACTTATAAATATGCACATCTATTTCCAACTGTACAAACAGATATGGCAAAAACTATGGATGCAGAAAGAGAGGCTTTATTGGATGAGTGCGAAGAATAATGATGCAAAAGGCAGATGGAGAAATATAACAGTTGCCTTTAGGGTGTCACAAGAAGAAAACGAAGAAATAAATATGAGGGCTAAACTAAGTGGATTTCAGACAAAGCAGGAATTTATTGTTCAATCATTACTTTATACCAAAATAAGAACTGTGGGAAATCCGCTAATGATGCTTAGTTTCAGAAAATATCTCCAAGAAATAATAGCACAGTTAAAGAGGATTGAGGCTGGTGGAAAAATTGATGAAGAGGTATTTGTCCCAATTAGAACAATGTTGGATATATTAGATGGATTTGAAGAAAGAAAAAAGCCCTAAGCAATAAGCTTAAGACTTACAAGGTAACAAGGAGGTTGTCCCCGCTACTTTTATCACCAATTAAATTATAGCAGGGGTTACCTCCAATAACAACAAAATTTTTAAATTACGGAGGAAAAATGAATAACACAGTAATAAATAAATCCTCCAATGCGGAGGACACAGATAATAAAGAAATAGAGGCTATAAGAGATAGCCTAAAAAAACGTCCTGATGGAAGTCCGAGACAAACCATTGAAAATGTCATTGAGGTTTTAAATAAGGACCCAATGTTAAAGGATGCAATAAGGCGTAATGAACTTTCCTGTAAGACAGACATTGTTAAGAAGATGGATTGGAGAAGACGTTCAAAGACATTTACCGATACGGATTTTAACAACATAATGCTTAGAATGGAGAAATTCTATGGCATTACAAGAGATAAAAACATAAAACGTGCAATTGACATTGTAGGCAACAACAACCATTATCATCCCATTATAGACAAATTGGAAAGTCTGGAGTGGGACGGAAAATCAAGGCTTAGATATCTGTTACCAAGATACCTTGGAACAGATGAAAGTGATTACATATTTGAAGCAACAAGAATAATGATGATGGGTGCAGTACACAGAGTTTACAATCCCGGGTGCAAGTTTGAATACATGGTTTGTCTGGTAGGCGGGCAGGGTGCAGGAAAGTCAAGTTTTTTAAGACTTCTTGCAATGGAAAATGAGTGGTTTTCGGATGACTTAAGAAAACTTGATGATGACAACGTGTTCCGTAAGATTCAGGGACATTGGATTATTGAAATGGCGGAAATGCTTGCAACCTGTAACGCAAGAAGCGTTGAGGACATTAAGTCATTTCTAAGCCGTCAGAGTGAAACTTACAAGGTTCCTTATGAAACCCATCCTGAGGACAGACCAAGACAGTGCATATTTGTGGGTTCTTCCAATAATGCTGATTTTCTGCCATTTGACCGTACAGGTAACAGAAGATTTGTACCGGTAATGGTAAATAAGGAAAAGGCGTTGCATCATCCGCTGAAGAATGAGGAAGAAACAAGGGCATACATAGAACAGTGCTGGGCTGAAATAATGAATATGTATAAAAAGGGCATAAACACTAAACCTGTATTTAATAAGGATTTGGAAAAGGAACTTATTGAATTTCAGAAGGAATGCATGCCTCAGGATACTCTTGTGGGCATCATTGAGATGTTTCTTGAAATGACGGATGAGGAGTTTGTATGTGTTCAGATGATTTACGAGAGAGCGTTGCACCACGAAAACTGCAAGCCGAAACAGTACGAATCCAGAGAGATAACAAGTATCATGAGACTTAAATTCGCAGAGCAGTGGGAAGAGGTAAAAAGTCACAGATTCATTAAGGAAGGCTATGGAACCCAGCTTGCATGGAAGAGAAAAATGTAAATTTGTTATGTAAATTGGATGGTTTGTAAATCAGAAAGATGAATTTGTAAATTGGAAATGACGTAAAAAAAAGAGCCAATTTACATCAGAATGGTTTCAATCCCTTTATTTATGGGATGTTTTGAAATTTGTAAATCGTAAATTGTAAATTGGCTAAATGAAACTAAAAAAATATAGTTTTTTAAAGCCGATTTACATTTTCAATTTACGGAAGGAGATTTGTATGGTTGAAAAGGTTAAGCAGATAAAAATAGATGAGGACTTATTCAGGATGATTTATCAGTATTTTATATATGGTCGAGAGGACGAAACGGAACTGATTAAAGCAGGTATTAAAGATAAGATGGATAAGATGATTTTGAGAAACATTTATACAGAAAGCAAGACTGCCGAATCGGTAGAGGAGAGAGAAAATGCAAGAAAAGAATATCTTGACAGAAAGGAAATCCCGGAGGATTTCCGTTGGTAATTTTCTGCTGGATGTTAATGACCTGCAAGTGGCACTTGCAGGTGGAATAGCAGACAAGTCGGCAATAATATATGCGGTAGCAACGGAAAAACTAAAGGAAAAAGAAAAGCAGATTAGCCCTCGGCGATTGAGAGCGAAATACACCCATCGCACAAAATACTAATGTATTTTATGCTCTTAAGGGTTAAGATTTCGCCCTTGCAGGGGGCTTTGTATTTATACTTTATCATTTTATTAATACTAAAAAATAATATGTTAGGAGAGTAATATTTATGGCTAAAAATTCATTTATACAGATAAGTAAACTGCCAGATGTGATTGGTAGAATTGATTATATTACCAATCCTAAAAGACAAGAAAATTTATACGAAGTAACCGGCAGCGCAGATGAAATGTACTGGAGAGAACTTGCTAAGTGTAATCAGGACGAATTTAAAAAGAGTGGAACTAAAGGTAAGTGCATTGAGGCAAGGGAACTTATCATAGCAATTCCACAAGTGATAGCAGATGAAATTGACAAAAAGAAAATGATAGATGAGATGGTTGAGAGATTCAAAAGTGAATATGGTGTGGAATGTATTGCAGCAATGCATCACAACAAAACTAAGACTAATCTTCACGTGCACATGATTTTTTCGGAGAGAAAGCTGAGAGATAATCCTGAGGTGAAAATTGCTTCAAGAAATATGTTTTATGATGAGAGTGGTAAACATGTTAGAACAAAAAAAGAGATACTTGATCAGAATGGTAATTTAAAACAGGGTTGTACAATTATAAAAAAAGGTGAAACTTATGAGACGAACAGATTTGAGAAGAAAGACTCGTATTTTAAATCAGCAAAGTTTCTTGATGAAGTAAAGCATATGTACACAGACTACTTAAACAGTTATCTGGATCAGAAGGATAAAATGAAAGTATTTGATAACAATGATGTGTACTTGCCAACTAAAAAGGTTGGAAAAAATAACCCTCAGGCTAAATCTATAATAAAGACAAATGCTAAAAGAACTGAGTGGAACAAAGCTGTTGATAAGGCGCTAGATATGAATATTCCTAAGGATTATATAAAGCTTGTAAAATATAATCAGATTATTATACCGATGAAGCTTCATAGTAAAATGAATCATAGCAGAGCTTTCTATAAGAAACATGGTAATAAAGTTAATAATTATAAGACAAGCAGAAACCAAGCTAATAGAAATAGAAGTATTATTTATTCAAATATGATGTATGATATGATTGAATTGTTTGTTGATTCAATAGAGATGGCAATATATTTTTTAGGTAAGATAGTCTGTCTATTTGTGAATGCATTAAAACCTGAACCCGTAAAGCAAGAGTGGAGCCTTAATGAACTTAATGCAAGCAGTAGATATATTGAAAAAAGGCATTATGAGATTGACTCGATGTATGGAAAAATTAATGCTCTAGAATATAAGTTAGAGGGCAAAATTTTTGGTAAAAAGAAGATTATGGATGAGATAGAAGTTCTAAAGCTTCATATTCATAATGAACGAGTTAAAATCAGCAGTGAACTTAAAAAATATAGTATTACAGATGAAAGAGAGCTAGGACATCTTATAACAGTTGCAAGAATAGTTGAGGATAATAATCAAAATGCTATTCGTAAAGCTAAGGAAAATGTCAAAAATCTTGAGGAGGATTTGTTAGATTTGACAGTCAAGATGAAACAGAAGAATGCCTACACAGTTAAGAAAGAGTCAAAGAAATTTAATGAAAAGAATGAAATCAATAAAGATAGAAGCATTTCAGCAAGAAGGAGATAGATATAAAATGTTAAAGGCCTCTGAAAAGAGGTCTTTATGTATTGGATTATTAGAGAGTACGTAGTAATATTATGTTGAGAGATAAAAACAAAAATATTCATTCAACGAAGAAGGTAAGAAAATTGAAAGAAAAGAATAGTTATAATGAGATAAGTGGAATTATTGCTAAAAAGAGTAAAAATATATTTGGTAAATATTATATTGAAGTCAGTGATGGAATCGAAAAAGTAAAAGTTGAGTTAGGTAGAGCTTTGTTTGATATATACAACGAGAATGATGAAATCACTATTGGATATATGAATGGGAAATTAATAAATATTAGAAATGGAATTTGTGAAGCAACAGAAATTGATGTTGATGTTTCTAAAACAAAACAATACTATGATAATCTTAGTTATGATAATCTTTGTAAATGTGGCTGGTGCGTACTATATTATTCTAAAGCTAAGCAGAAATATCCAGATGTTGCCGGATGGCTTGAATCTCAAGGCATAGACATAAATAAACCTTTTGAAGCGATGTCTATTGATCCAGATGAGAATGGAGTTGTAGAATATATTGCAGTTCAATACATTGTATTTGGAAAGTATGGAATAGACTATAATACAAGCGTGGGTGATGTTAGCGTTAGAATAGCACAATCTTATCCTGATCCTGGGGTTGAAGGAGATTACTTTGTATTAGAGATAGGACCTATGAAACTAGAAACGGATTAGCTTAGATATTTAATTTTACAATTTTCAGATTGCTTGGATTTATTGTAGGCAAGATGTGTAAGGTGATTATAATCTGATAAAGCATAAAAATAGTCATTTATAATAAAGAGGTATAGATTATGAAAAAAATTTTGGGGGTTTTATAAGAATGAATCATTTAGTGTTGGTTGTAGTGGAAGGACGGTCTATGTTTACGATAATAAAGGAAATGAATTAAAAAAATTTAGAGATTTTCCATATGCATATACTGCCACTTTTAAGCTGAATTCAAATGTTATCGCAGTGAAATCGACAGAAGGGCATATTGGTTTTTATGATTTAGAAACTCTGTCACTGATAAAAAAAGATACAGTTACTAGAATTGGAGCACAGGATGAAGGTTTTTCTTTTTCTACGGATGGTAATTATTTTTATAACATTGAGAAACCAATTAGTTCAACAAAAACTCAACTTGCAATATATGAAACAGAAAATTTTACAAAAATAAATACTTTATTTGCAGATGATGAAAAAATGGTGTTAGACAGTATAGAGTTTGATCCTATAACAAACAAGTGTTATATATTAGGATTTATGCGTGATTGTGATTATGGAGTTTTTGATTATGGATTTGTCGCAATTCTTAATCAAGAAAAACAAATTATTACTGATATACATATGATTAATCAAGATACTTATGACTAAGTAATATTGTGAAAAGATTTATGTACGAATAGTATCAAATAATTGCATTACTCAATATTGTTCGCTGACAATAAAATGACATTATTTTCTTTCGAAACTACATGAAATCCACACAAACAGTACAGAAATGAACTGTTAAATATACGAGAAACCACGCCTTACAATGGCATCCAAAAATTTTTATAGGAGTTTGAATAACATTTTTTTTGAATTCAAATTTTTAAAAAGCCTTTAAATAAAGGGCTTAGAACCACATAATTGTATATAATATTACCGAAGTGATACCAATATGATACCATTTCGGCAAATATAGGAGAATAAGGCTCCAATGTGATTAATTAGTCACATTGGAGCCTTTTTTTCTTTATAGGAAAGACCGTAGTTGGCGTTCTGGTAAATTGAAAACAGCCTGCCGGGTGGCGGGCATAGATTCCACCATATCGAATCATTTTAAAGTGCTTTTCAGGGATGTGTCTGATTAACCGTTTTATGAAATCCATAGCAGGGAGAGTTTCTTCGACATACTTTTCGTCTTCGTGACGATTGTAATGGAAGGTAACGAACACGCCGTCATAGCTGTAGCCACCTTCGAAAATCAGGCAGTGTCTGTGCTGAACGTTAACCAGTTATGTAGTACGTTCCATGGAATACTTGTTACCGCAAGAGGGACAGAAACGGCTGTGGTAGCGAAAAGGAACGGACTTAAGATTTCCACAGTGTGGGTAGCCGTACATAGCACCACCCAAAGAAGGATCACCACAGTTTATCATCTTTTCGATATTTTCTATCTCAGAAGCTCTGGGATGAAGAGTATATTTAATTTCTTCATAATAGTCGGTAAAGATTCTTTGTAAGATATTCATATGTCTATTATGCAGAAAAATGAAGCAAAAGAAAAGCCCACCCCTCAAGATTGAGGGGCGCGGGGAGTTGAATAGGCGAAGAATGTTTTTTATTAGTGGTATCTGAATTTTAGAAAGTATATGCGGCAAACAACATTTTTGGTATAATGAAATATATTTTAATTATTATATGGCATAAGTGATATGGCATTTTTTATGTTAGGTACAGTTATGTTGTAGTTGAAAAGGAGGACATTATGACAAAGAAAGGAAAACTAAGAAAGGGTATCAGTATTCTACTTGCAGTATGTATGGCTCTCCCTGTGGGATTCGTTACGAAAAGCGAAACTGTGCATGGAAAAGTGATAGACGCAGATACAACAAAAAGAGAATTATGGTCTACATCCTTTGAATCAGCAGATGGATTTAAAACTTCTACAGTAGATGATAAGAAGGGCACAGCCAATATTACAACAAATGAACTAAGCTATCAGATAAATGGAAATTTATCCGGTGAAATCGAGAGTTACTCGGGAAGTGCCGCGAAAAATGATAATGAAGTTTTGAAAAATTTGTTTGACGGAAACTCTAGAACAAAATATTTAACTGAGGTAAAGCCGTCGGAAGTTATTGTAAAACTAAAGAGTCAACAGGTTATAAAATCCTATGCGATAACTTCTGCGAATGATGCTCCCGGAAGAGACCCTAAGAATTGGAGTCTTCAGGGTAGAAATTCGGATAATGAAAGCTGGGTAACCATCGACAATAAAGCAAATCAGGTGTTTAATGGCAGATATAAACAAAATTATTTTGAATTGGATAACAGCAAAGCATATAGGCAGTATAGATTGCGGATTACAGCAAATAAAAATGGTGGTTCCATGACACAATTTTCAGAGTTTATTCTTGCAACAGGCAAGTGTCAGGAAGTTGGTGCTTCTATTAGCAGAATGAATAGTAATATTACTTCCGGACCGAGCGATGCATGGAATCAAAAATCCAATGTGGGTTGGACAGGAAACCACTCTCTTGTATGCAAGGGAACTCATGTAGGAACTGGTCATGCATATTCTTATAATGTTATTTATGACAACTTGAATCTTACAGTAAGTGATAATACAAATTTAAGATATGTAATTTTTCCTTCCATGTCTAATGGAGACGAATATGACTATGAATATACACAGATGCATATGGCTGTGGATTTAAAGTTTAAGGATGGAACTTATTTAAGTGAGCTAGGTGCAATTGATCAAAATGGAAATAAGGTGGATGCACAGTCTCAGGGAGATAGTCGTACACTTGTGGCACAACAGTGGAATGAAATTTACAGCAAAATTGGTGATGTGGCAAAGGGAAAAGTCATTGAAAAGATTTTGGTTGTGTACGATATGAAAGCTCATAATGCGAGGGCTTTAGCAAAATTCCAGACATATTTTGATGATATTGAAATATATAATCAGGATTATCCGGTATATTCTCATTTATCAGATTATGTAAATATTCTAAGAGGAACGAACAATACAGGAAACTTCTCCAGAGGGTTGACAATTCCGGCAGTAACAGTGCCAAACGGATTCAACTTTTGGATTCCTGCAACCAGCGCAAGCAGTAATTCGGCTTATGAATATCAGAAAACAGATGAATTTCGTTGTATGAGAATAAGCCATGAACCGTCTATATGGGTTGGTGATAGAGGAACCTGGCAATTTATGGTAAATACCAGCAAAGATTATAATACAAATGACGATTATGGATTGGGAACGTTAAAAGCAAACTTTAGTCATGATAATGAGGTAGCAAAAGCGCATTATTATAAAGTTTCTTTTGATGGCAATGGAGGCGATGCAGCAAATTCACAGATAGAGCTGACACCGACATCTTATGGCGCAGTGGTACGGTTTACTTATAATAACACGGCAAACAAGAGTGTTATCTTTGATTGTGCCAATGGTGGAAGTAGGACCGAATATAGCGGAAATACATTTAAAACATATTCTGACCATACAGGGAATGGTTCGAAGCGTATGTACATTTACGGAGAATTTAGTGAGACTCCTAAGGGAACTAAAATAAATGACAGGAAAAGTATTGCATCCTTTAATTCCAATAGAGTTACAATGAAACTTGCCACATCATACATCAGCTATGATCAGGCAAAGAAGAATTTGGAGCTTGAAATTGGGGGAGACAGTTTTGAAACGGTTTATAACAAGGCACAGTCTAAATGGGATAATCAGCTTGGAATTATCACAGATGTTAAAGGCGCAAATTATGAACAGTTAGTTACACTTTATTCTTGTATTTATCGTATGTATTGTTATCCAAATCTTATGTCAGAAAATACAGGGTCAAACAGTAATCCGGTTTGGAAATACAAGAGCCCTTACAAAGATGATAATGCAGATCCTGTGGAGGGAAAGATTTATATTAATAATGGTTTCTGGGATACATATCGTACTGCATGGTCAGGGTATGGACTGTTTACACCGTCCAAAGCAACAGAGTTGTTAAACGGTTTGGTACAGCATTATAAAGATCAAGGATGGGTTCCAAGATGGATTGCACCAGGTGGAACCAACAGTATGGTGGGAACAAGCAGTGATGCTATTTTTGCCGATGCAATGGTGAAGGGCATATCATTTGATTATGAAAATGCATACAAGTCCGCATTGAGAAATGCAGCTACTGTATCCGATAACCTTACAAATGGAGGAAGAAAGAAATTAAATATTTCGAACTTTATCGGATATGTACCTGCTGATGAAAATGAAAATTTCTCATGGTCCATGGAAGGATATATTAACGATTACGGAATTGCTCAGATGGCAAAGAAATTGGCAAATCAGACGAACGATGCAACAAAGAAAGCAAACTATATGTCTGAATATTACTACTATCTAAACAGAGCAAAGAACTATTCCCTCTTATTTGACGATTCTGGTCAGGATGTCACGTCAAAATGGTTGAGAGGAAGAAAAGCTGACGGTTCTTTGAATTTAGGAAACAGTGACAATAATACGGGATTTAATCCATTCTGGTGGGGGGCAGATTATACAGAAACCAATGCATTTAACATGGCAGTTTCTGTACCACAGGATGGAATTGGACTTGCAAACTTATATGGCGGTCGCGACCAGCTTGCAGACAAGCTTGATACAATCTTTACAACTGATGGAGGATATATTGGATATGGCGCCATGGATGGTGTTGGTGGTATTCATGAACAGAGGGAAGCAAGAGAAGTAAAACTGGGTCAGTATGGACACAGCAACCAGCCGTCCCATCATATTCCATATATGTATCTGTACTCATCCCGTCCGTGGGAGACACAGAAGTATGTAAGAGATATTCTTGCAAGATGTTATGCAGGAAGTACCTTTGGGCAGGGTTATATTGGTGATGAAGATAATGGTGAAATGTCAGCATGGTATATATTGTCTTCCATCGGCTTTTATCCATTGTCAATGGGAAATGATGAATTTGCTATCGGTTCACCACAGTTTAAAGAAGTAACTGTTAATTTGGAAGGAAATAAAAAACTGGTAATTAAGGCAAATAACAATAGTAGGGAAAATGTGTATGTAGACAGTATGTACGTTAATGGAGAAAAGTATGATAAAACATTTATAAAATATAAGGATTTAATTAAAGGTGGAACAATTGAATTTAATATGTCCTCAACACCTAATAAAGAGCGCGGACTTGAACAGGATAGCCTTACATCCATAACTACAGATGACAATAAGCCGCAAGTATATACGGACTATTCAAAGGATGCCAATAAGTCTTCAAGTACAGGAGTGACTACATTGGATAACTTATTTGATGATAATTCAGATACAGAGACAAAGGTTGATAATACAACTACACTTATGTTTAAGTTTACCGATAAAAAAGCTGTAAGAATGTTGACTCTTACATCATCAAAATCAGGAAGAACACCGGATAGGGCAAAGGTGTATGGCGCTAATGGAGATGATAACTGGGTTTTACTGGGAGACTACCATGACAGTGGCAGCTTGTTCTTTAATATTTGGGGCAAGTATACAAGACCATTTGGAATAAGTGCAGACAAAGTGGGCAAATACTCAAGATATAAAGTTGTTCTTACAGGAACAGATGCTTATTTGTCAGAAGTTGAGATGCTGGGATATAAGAATAACGGAATATTAAAGAGTGATTTAAAAAATGCCATTGATGTAGCAAAATCAATAGACACTACAGGTGAATATCTGCCTATTGCAAAACGTCTTGAAAATAATTTAAAAGAGGCAAGCAGTGTGTATGCTAATGAAGAAGCATCAGATGATGAAATTCTAAAAGCTTATCAGTCATTGGGTAGAATTGTGGACATTGAGAAGAAGACAATTAAAATACATGATGCAAGCCAAGTAGAAGCAGAAGAGTTTGATGCAAAGTCCGGCCATATAGTTAATGATGGCAAAAACATTGGTGGAGTGGAAAATAATACATGGGTAAGATATGACAGTGTGTACTTTAACGGTTCGGCATCTCAGGTAAGCTTTAACTATTCGGGACAAAAGAGTGATGCAGGCGGATATGCACAGGTGTATATAGACAGCAAGGTAGGAGAACCTGTAGCAACTATTAATCTTCCGGTTACAGGAGATCATTGGAGTACATACACTACTGTAAGTCAGCAGCTTGAAAAATCCATAAGTGGTCTTCATAATGTATATATTGTATTTAAGAATGATGGCTCACATAAATATGTGGCAAATGTTGACAATATTGCTTTTGATGTAAAACGTGTTGGGGAAAAGGATAATATTCCATCAGGATATACAGAAGCAACAGTTAATCAGTGGACACCATCAGGTAAATGGGAATGTTACTTTGGAAACTTGAGTGGAACGGCTTCAGGATCATATAAGTGGGCATCAGACGCAGACTATAATATTTATGTTGATAAGGCAAACAAAGGAAAAGCATGGTCAGTACAGGGAAGTTATACAGATAACGTAACAAGCGGACATACATATAAAGTAACAGTAGATGTTACTGCATCAAAAGCATGTTCAATTGGTATAAAAGAAGATCTTTCAAATAAAAAGGATCCACAGGTATATACAGATATACCGGCAAATGGTACAAGAACTTTAACAGGAACATACACAGTAACAAACAACCAGATAAAAGTAATGTTTGAGTTAGGACAGAATGTTGATGCAGGAACAAATATTAACTTTAAAAATATTAAGATTGAAGATACGACTGCCTCAACAACAAAGGAATCAACAACACCAACAACAGCAGCACCTACAACGGTTGCGCCAACGACAGAGGTACCAACAACGGTAGCCCCAACGACAGGGGGACCAACAACGGTAGCTCCTACTACAGAGGCACCAACAACGGTGGCACCTACAACGGAAGCCCAAACAACAGAGGCACCTACTACAGTAGCCCCAACGACAGAGGCACCGACAACAATGGCGTCTACAACACAGAGTAAAACTTCAACAGAAGCAATTGGAGAAGGAAGCGATGTAGGTAAGGTTAACAGGAAAATACTTAACTGCAAGAATGATAAGGATTTAGCAGGATCTACTTTCAGAAAACTTTGTGTAAAGGTTAAGAAGAGCAAGAAAAAGGCTATCAGTCTTACATGGAAGAAAATACAGGTTGCTAAGACATATGTTATATATGGTGCAAAATGTGGAACTTCATATAAGAAGATTGCAACTGTTCACAGCAAGACATTTACTAATAAGAAGCTAAAGAAAGGTACTTATTATAAGTACATGGTTGTTGCATTAAATGAAAAGGGCAAAGTGGTAGCAATATCCAAGTTAATTCATGTGGCAACAAAGGGTGGAAAAGTAGGTAACTGTAAGAAACTTAAAGTGAACAAATCAAAGGTTAAATTAAAGCAGGGCAGGAAGTTCAAGTTAAAAGTTAAACAGATTGCTGAATCAAAGAAGGTTAAATTAAAGAAACATAGAAAGACAGCCTTCGAATCAGATAATCAGGATGTGGCTGTTGTATCCAAAAAGGGAGTCATTACAGCTAAGAAGAAAGGCAAGTGTTCAATTTATGTTTATGCACAGAATGGTGTGTACAAACGAGTGAAAGTTACAGTTAAATAAAGATATATAATATTAGAAAAGTAGCGGGCATTATGATACGCCCCGGTCAGATAGACAGGGGAGTATCATGAAGCCCGTTATTTTTGCTTAAAAGCAACAAAAAAGCAAGAAGATAACAAACTGTGTGGCAAAAATTGGCTCCCCGCAAGAAATTCGAAGCCGAAAAGCAACAAAAACAAGATAAATCAAGAAAAATGTTTCTTTCCACATCCGAGAAATCTCCGCTTCCGGAAAATTGCTGTGGGCACGAAGAAAGGCAACAAGTGAAAAAGCAACCTCTGTATAGATGGCTTCGGTTAGTCTTTTCCCATAATGCCTATGGCTTTTTTTAACACATCGAGTGCGTCCTGAGTATCACGGAGTTCACGTTTAAGACGTGCGTTTTCCCTTTGTACTTCAGATTCGTAATTGCCTGAACCGATTACGGGAATGTCGCCGTCGTTGTTACGGTACTGTGACTCCCATCTGACAAGGACAGAAAAGTTTTTGCAAAAGATCTTAAAACAATATATCAGGCAGTTAACGAAGAAAAAGCTCTTGAAGCTTTAGACAGGGTGACTGAAAAATGGGCGTCCTTGACATGGGTATTTTTATATGCTAGTTATATAAACAAGAGCTGCAAGCTCATTTCATGAACTTACAGCTCCATCACTTATCATAGAATGTCTATTTATAGACTTTATTTCACACACTCAAATAACAAATTATTCTATTTTTCTCATTTAGCAAATCTGTTTTAATAGCGTTGACAAATGTGTAAAATGGAACGCTACATTGAATGCTGTGCAAAAGTCACCTCGAAAATCGTTCCCCCAGTCTTGCCTGATTTGATACAAATACTGCCATCATGTACTCTAACGATTTCACGGACAAAAGCAAGACCTAGCCCTACGCCACCCAGCTCCCGGCTTCTGGATTTATCCACACGGAAGAATGGCTCGAACACTCTCT
>OFRY01000776.1_pt1 | contig 17315 bp, 22 predicted proteins | sample 1543171 | NCBI WGS metagenome assembly OFRY01 (sample SAMN04209240, study PRJEB22552) | human gut metagenome | biome: gut; material: feces | host: Homo sapiens | place: USA: Oklahoma | reverse complement strand
ATAGAATTTTCCTTCCTTACCGCAATCCAACACCTGCAATGCGCTCACATGGTCGTCCAATGCGAGTATGGAGCAGGCCAGTTGAATCATTCGTCCTCCATGGTCCACCATGGGCGCACATGCGCTTCCGTCTCACCGTCCGTCATGGTCACGTCCAGAATGGAGCCGTCGTTCAGGTCGACCTCATGCATGCCGTCGCACTTGTCCTGCGTGATGTGGGCGAACGCTCCGTGCAGTGCGAGCGCCGACTGGTAGTCGTTATAGAATTCGTCGGCGTTCCGGTATCCGAGCGTGTTCGCCTCCTCGTCACTGACGGGCGCGCACAGGGTGGCGGACATGTTCTCCACGAGTTCGGCGGCGTAGCGCATGGAGCGGGCGATGATCGTCATGGCCAGCTGCGGGTTCTCGTATTCGTTGGCGAGCTGGTAGGCGGTTTCCATCATGGTGGAGAACATGGCGTCGGCGGTGGCGTCCGACAGGCCTTCCGGATCATCCAGCGGGGTCGGCCCCTTGCCGTCATCCTTCAGTTCCACGTTCCATGCGGCGAAATCGTTGTCATTCATTTCTTTTCTCCTATCCGAACAGCCAGAGTGTGAGCTTGCCCAGGCTGAAATCCATGCCGGTGACCAGTATCATGAGCGCCAGTACGAAAATGGCGACGGCCATGCACCACAACGCCCATTCGCGTACGGTGGGTGTGACCGTCTTTACAAGCTCGTCGGCTGTCTGTCTGATGAACCGTCCGATGTGTCTGATGTGTTCCATACCGTTCCGTATGCGTCATGCGGGCATCCATGTCGCCATCCACGGGCACAGGCAGCGCCATGAGAGCATGATGAGCGCGAACCAGAGCAGCAGCCAGAGCATGATGCGTATGGCGGTGTGGATGATATGGTTGCCGGACAGTCCGGCGCACAGTCGCCAGGTCCAGGTCATCGGGTCGGCCATGTCGGTCCAGCGTCCACGCCATTGGCGGAACGTGCAGCACAGGTTGAACGTGTTCAATACGAGCCATATGGCTCCGGCGCACAGGGCGAGCACGCCGCTGACGGGCATGTCGATTCGTTCGGAGACGGTTTGGACTTGGCGGCCGACGCGCGTCATCGTCGTATCGTGTGTTTCGGCCAACTGTTCGAGCGTGCCATCCGTCTTGTTCGCCCAGCCTTCGAACGTGCCGGTGACGATCATGCGTTGGGTGACTTGGGCGGACAGTATCGGCCAGCAGGTCTGCAGGGTGATGCCGCGTCCCGCTCCGGCCGCATCCGCGTCAAGAATCTGCGTGTCCGTCTCGTCCACGACGCGCGGCTCGGCGTTGACCCGGTACACGTACCAGTGTTCGGCCGTTTCGATGATGACCTGGTCGCCCGGATGCAGGAGTCTGATGTCCGCGAAGTCGGCGTACGTGTTGTGGCCCGCCCATACGCTGTTGCCGGGCTGTCCGGGCATGGCGGAGCCGGCGTAATGTCCCGCGCCCATCTTGTCCAATACGGTCTTGCCCGTACCCTCCCATGCGGCGAGCCGGTAGGTTTTCGACCAGGAGGGGACGCGCACGTAGGCGAACAGCTCATCGTTGGCGGGCGTGGGTTCGACCGGCGGATCGTCATGACGTAATGCGGCCACCTTGTCCGTCTTGGAGGTTGTGAACGTCTTGCCGACCGCCTTCTCCTCCCGGTGCGTCGTGTAGGCCATGTCGATGCCCGACCCCCAGACGCGCCAGACCATGTAGGAGCCGGTCAGAATGGCGGCGATGGCGCACAGTCCGGCCAGAAAGCGGCTGATGTCCCTAAGAATGCTCATACGGTTCGGTATGCGTCTTGGCTCGACGCATACCAGACCGTATGGAATACAGATTGTTGTGGACGGCCACGCCGCTTCAACGCGACGGCTGGCGATTCCGCCTATTGCTGCAACGGCGTGCGGCGGATGGCGAATGGGAGCGGGTGGACGAGATGGTATGCGACTCGCCCACGGGCGGCATGCTCGCCATGACCTCCCCGTTCCAACGTGCGGAGAAACGCATGTGCGAACGGCATGGACTGCCGGACATACCGGTGGTGGTCAGACCGACGTTCATGAGTGAGGACGCATGAACGGTGCGTACGAAAGGAGCATCCGATGAAATACGCGATCATCTGCAAGCTGGAGGGCATGAGCCGGGGCAGACGCATCAGCGTCGCGCCGAACGGCGATGCGACATTCGCGCCGAACCGTATGGCGGCCAGCCTGTGGCCGAGCCGCGAGGCGGCGCAGGAATATGCGGAGCGTGCCATGCGGCATAATCCTGGCATCGAGCTGAGCGTGGTGAAAGGTTGAATGTTACGGACATGGAGGGCCGTCGCATGTCGGTCAACAGGGGAGAGACTTACGTATTGACCGACCGCGCGGGCCTTGCGCATACGGTCACGGTCGATCATGCGGCCGAATACCTGTTCTACGATGGCGCCACTGAGGATGCCATCGTAGACGGGAACGGCTTCGAGTGGCCGCTCGGCTCCTACCGTGTGGATCGCCCCGGTCTGATGTGGCGCGTCCGGCACGTTTTCAGACAGGATTGCTCATAAAGCAGCTCTTGCTCTCAACCGCCTTGCTCCATGCTGACCCGGAAAGTTTTCAACGGCTCTCCGGCTTGTTCTTTTTCAAACGTTCGCGCCTCTTACGCACCGCAGACAACGAGACGCCGAATTTCGCGGCCATGCCAATGAGGCTCTTCCCTTCCTGCTGCATCTTCACAAAATCATCCTCGGGCATCAGTAGCGCTCCGGCGAATTCGTCAGCGTAGAACTCATGCAAATCGTATTTCTCCGAACGCCCGTCCTTGAACGCGAAATCATCGTCATTGGCAAGAGTGGTGCGTTCGACGTAATGGCCGAGCTCGTGCGCGAAAGTGAATCGACGACATACATCCGGCTCGTCAGCATCGGCATACGAACGTGGTTCGCTGCCTTTCTCCTTGATGATCATCCCGGACAATCCATCCGGGAGCGTCGCACGATACGTCATCACACCCATCTTGCGACCGATCTCGGAAACTTTGACCGGGTACCTACCGTCCCAGTACTTATCAAGAACGTTTTTCGCGCTTCTACGCGCATCCTGCCAAACCAGCGTCATTGCTCGCCTCCCCGCTGACATGTTCTAAACTTTCAGGTTAGATGTCAAACGTGTGGTCCTCGGCAATCAGACGAATCAGCCGCCGCTGGCGCGTCCCCTCTTCTCTTACTCGCTGAACCTCAGTCTCGGAGAATGTCAAAGGGTCGGTCTCCTCGGGGATTAAAGATCCCGATTCGACCATTCTCAGTACAGCCTTCTTGTTGCATCCTAATCGCACGCAGACATCGGAGACATCAAGCATTTCATCACCTCCCATATGTTCGTATTCTATGCGTCCGGTTGTAAACAATCGACTTCACCATCCCGCCATGCGCATAGCCATACGCCATGAGCATCACCGACATCTCCACAATGGGCTGGGAGGCGTTCTGGGCGTCCGCCACCTCGGCCGGCTCGCTGGGCATCATGTTCGCGTTCGCCATCGTCTGCCTGCTGGCCGGCTTCGCGCTGAACAGCATCAGCCGCGCGGCCGGTCTCGTCATGCGTGGCATCTCCGCGCTGCTGGCCGTGTTCCTGGTCATGGGCTTCCTGTCGAACGCGGGCATCACCTCATCCACGCTGGCGCCGATCGTCAACTGGTTCCTTGAAATCGTGCACGCTCCCGTCCTACTGTCGGAGTCCTGATGGCGGGGCGGCGCAAGGGCGGCAGCCCGTTCAAAACACTGCTGGAAGGCATCGTGACCGCATTCCTGATCGGCGTCATGCTGGTCGTGCTGGCCGTCACGCCCGCATGGGATGCGATCGTCGACGCGACGGGCGTCGGACATCATGTGGACGTGAGCTCGCTGTTCCGCAAGGATCCGGTACGGCCGGACGGCTCGGAGACGATCCTGAAGCCCGGGCAATCAGGCAGCCAGGCGGACTCCACGACCACGCAGCCGAACAGCCAAACCGACGATACGGCCACGCAGCCGAACGATCAACCCGACGATACGGCCACGCAGCCAAACGGTCAGACCACGGCCGGACACGACTACTGGCAGGCCGGACTGGATGCGACGAACGCCATCACGACCGCGAAAGCACGACAGGGCGGCTACGACCGCGAACGACAGTTCGGCGGCTGGACGCCGAACGGCTGCGGAGCGGCCACCACTCGTGACACGATCCTCGAACGCGACATGACGGACGTAAGGAAGAACGCGAAATGCCAGGTCGTCTCCGGCACGCTGGCCGACCCGTACACTGGCAGGACGATTCGTTTCACACGCGGCCCGAAAACCAGTGCGGCCGTGCAGATAGACCATGTGGTCGCGCTTCAGGATGCGTGGGCGTCCGGCGCCCGCGACTGGACCCGGGAGAAACGAGTCGAATACGCGAACTCGCCGGACGTGCTGCTGGCTTCGGACGGCCCTGCGAACATGGCGAAAGGCAATGGACTGGACTTCAATGGCACCAGCCGTTGGTTGACGCAGAAGACGGGCGCGCCCGACGTTTGGATGCCGGACAATACGGCATACCGGTGCGACTACATGGCCAAACGCGCCCAAATCAAAAAACAATGGGGATTGACTATGACGGCCCGTGAGAAACAGCAGACCGTCTCCGTGTTGGCATCCTGCGTGGCAGGCGACTAGGAGGATATATGGCGAAGCGTGACGAGTATGGTTGGGATCGTGTCGAAAAGAACAAGGAGCCGGACCCCGACCTGCAGTATTTGAAACTGCGGGCCAAACAGGCCAGGCCGGCCAGATACGCATTGTACGCGCTGGTGGTCGTCGGCATTCTCATCCTGTACATGCTGATGAATCCCGTCCAGCAGAGCGTTCAAGCCCCGACCGTCGACTTCAATCCGGCCGGCAAGCAGGCGGCATGGAAGCTGACCGACTCGTGGCTGACGGACGGCAAGCCGTTGGGCACGAATCCAAGCATCGTCTCATGGGATGGCAGTGAGGAACACTCGTTCTCCGGACAGAAGGGCCCGGTCGCGGGCGTCGACCACCAGTTCACCGTACGCACCGACCTGGGCTGGTGGACGGTCGACACGGTGGTGAAGAAGCATGGCGGCGGACTGATCGGCAGCCCGTCCGTGAAACGTCGCGCCGGACTGCCGAAAAGCGTGACGAACGGTGACACGAACACGGAGTGGGCGGGCACGTTGGATCATATGGAGGTTTCCGAGGCGCTGGACCGCCTGTGCGTGCAGTGGGGGCAGGCGTTGGCCGGTTCCGACGCGGACCTGCTGACCACGCTGATGAAGGATCCGGATCCGGACGCCGTCTACACGCCATTGCGTCTGGGTGGCGCCGACCTGGTGCAGACCGGCATCGCCGCCTACCTGAAGCGGGGCACCATCGACAAGGATGAGAACACGTCCGACCGTGGCGTGGTGCGTGTCACGTTGACGTTGAAAAGCCGTGAGGAGAACTCGTCGGCCGCGTCGACCGTCGCCTATGACGTGCTGGTGGCCGACCCGGACACCCAGCCGCGCATCCTCGCATGGGGCGCTCCCGGTTCCGGGCCTGATCTGAAAGAGTATTCGAATGCCCGCTAGCGGGCGTATGGCATGCGCGACGCGGATAATGCTTAGCCATTGCATTCTTTGGGAAACGCGCTACCCATGTCTTAGTCGTCGCAGCCGTTAGTTTGACCAACAGCCAGCTGGCGTCACCTTATGATGCCTGAAGCGCTCGCCGTAGCATCGCAAGTCGCTACTTCATCCCGTACCGGCTTGCGATGACCCGTCCGATGCGGTGGGGAATGCCGGTGACCAGCGCGTTACCCATGCAGAACGCGCGGTGCCCGTCCGTCATGCCGTCCGCCGTCCAGCCTTTCGGAAACATCTGCAATTGGTCCAGCTCGTCGGGCATGAGCCTTCTATATCGTCCATTCTGCAGGACCACATGCTTCGTGCGGGATGCGCCCGCCCCGCCCTCGCCGGTCAGAATCGTACGGCTGGGACGGTCAAGCGGATCGGGAAACGCGACCGGCCCTTCTGAATACGTGTATTCGAAGCCGTTGGCCGCGATGCGTCGCTCCTTCTTCGCACCCTTCAGATACTCCCATGCAGGTAGCTTCGCGTCGTCAATCCAATACCGATCTGGCACTTGGTCGGCGGGTGTGAGAATGTCGCCCAGAATGGTTCGCGGCCCGTCGTAGTCGGCGTCCGTGCGAATGGTGGTCGCATGGCCTTGCTGCATGACTCCGGCGTTCTGCCATACGCTTGTCTTATCGTCTTTGCCGAATCGCCGGGTCGTCTCGTAGGGATCGTCGCCGACCGTCACTTCGAATTCGATGTTCTCGCCGCTTGGAACGCATGGGAATGCTTCGGCCATGATGCCCGTATGGAACAGACGGTCCTTGGGATTCCATTCCGTCGCCCCGTATTCGGCGTAAATGTAGACGCGGCGGCGGCGCTGCGGCATGCCGTACTCGGCCGCGTTGATCACCCGCCATTCGACCGAGTAGCCAAGTCGGGCCAGGCAGGAAAGAATGATTGCGAAGTCACGTCCACGCTGGGCGGTGGGGGACTTCAGCAAGCGATCGACGTTCTCCAGCAGTACGTGTCGTGGATGACGCATTTCAAGAAGCGCGTTGACGCTCCACCAGAGCACGCCCTTCTTGCCTTCGATGCCCGCCGCCTTGTTCGCGGGCTTGGCGACCGAATAATCCTGACAGGGAAACCGCCCACGAGCATGTCGAACTCGGGCAGTTCGCGTTCGCCGTTCCTGACCTGATCGACGACAACGGCAATGTCCTCGTTCACGCAACTGCCCGCGCCGAACCGACGTTCATAGCAGTGCCATGCGAACTGTTTGGATGCGCGGCCGTCCGGCTCCCAATTGTCGGCCCAGACCGTTCGGAACGGGCCGGCCGCCGGCATGTCGAACTCCGGATGCTCCGAATCGTGATAGCCTTCCAAACCGAGTCTGAACCCGCCGACACCGGCGAACAGTTCAGCCACTCGTATCGTTCTCTGTTCCATGGGACGCGGTATGCGTCCATATGCATCGGACTACAAAGCGCGGGCGAACGGCGGAACGATCATCTGAAATCGCGGACAGTAGGAGATAGGAGAACAGGCAATATAAAGAGGAAGTAGAAGGAAGAATTTCTCTCTTTTACTCTTTATGTGTTCGTGCTCACTTGTATGCACTTTGTATGCACTTTGTATGCATCCCCAACTGCATACATTTTCGTGCCCTCAGCCCTACGGACACGCCTATTCGCGTTTCTGTATGCATTGTATGCAGTCAATTCCGGAGTTGTGTCTTCGCATAGCATGCATAGTCGGTTTTTTGATGCATACAATGCATACAAGTTGCGGACGCATGGTCCTCATGCAAGACAATCTCAAACTTTTCATGCCCGTGTTTGCGGAATTCATCCTCCGAAAGGAAACGAAATGGACAACAGGGAATTTGATGACATGCTGGAGCGGCTAAGCCATGCGACATTCTGCGAATCCGGCAACGGCGGCGTCCTTCACGGCACGATGACGTTCGGCTATTTCATGCGGTGGGGCGGTTTGACGTGCTGCCTCACGGGCGAGGAACGCGACATGCTGGCACGGGTGAACGCGGAACTGGAATGGCGTGCGTTCAAGGGCGCGCCGCACACCGCCATGGAACGTCGCGTATTGGAATTCTGACGTCAGCGAAGGAACAGGGCGACCAGCGGTGCGAGAATGGACGATGCGACCTCCACCAGCCGGCTGGACCGCACCGGCCTTGAAACGGGTGCCGGAGCCGTCTTTTCCGCCTGTTTCCGTACGGGTCTCTTCGTATCGTCCGCTTCGAATTCCGGCCGGTATGGCCCGTCATCCCCATCATCGTCACCGCAGCGCAACGTCGCGCCCGGAATGGGACGGGGCTCGTCGTCAGGCAGTTGGATGGTGCCTTTCGTGCCGTCCGTCAGTCGGATGGTGAGCCGTCCCGTACCGTCCACGCGGATGACGTGATCGAACTCGGGGCCCACGACCCGTTCGCCCAGCTTCGCGTAATACTCCAAATCGGCTTTCGTCACACCCGTCATTATCTGTCCGTCATCCAGCGAGTCGGCGGGCACCAGCCGCCACCTGCCCGATGTGACGTGGATGCGACGCATGTTCTTCGGCTGGGCGGGCACCCAGTCAGGCGCGTCCATGATGCGAATCGTTCCATCCGTCAGTTCCACGACAATATGCCCGTCCTGCAGGGCGCGCACATCCGCATACCGGTCGGCGTAGCGGCGTTTCGCCGCCCGAACGCACCACGGTTCCCCGCTTACGCGCTTCGGCCGGCCCGTGTCGGACAGTCCGCCGGGCACGGTCAGCCAGCCCTCCCTCGCCTTTTCCAAACGTTCCTGAGTGCGGGGCGGATCGGGCAGATCGTCGGGCACGCTCCAGGTGAGCCGGCTTACCTGCGGGTCGGTCGTATCCGTGAATTTCCGCCCATCCGCATCAATGCCCGTCACCACGCCATTCGCGTCGAATGAAAGAATATGGGAGCCCGCGTATCGTTCGGGCAGGGCGGCGATAATGTCCGCCTCCAAATTCGGCATGTCGACAGGCGTCGAATCGAACGGATTGCGCTGCAGGTCGACGGTCTGCGCCCATTCGTCCAGATCGGCGTCCGATCTGCCGCCGTTTTTGACGTCATACCGGCCGCCCTCGGGCGTGCCGGCCGGTTTTCTGGGTTGCATGTCGGACATGAGAAAAGCCTCCCGTGACAGGTTCACGAGAGGCTATGCGAGGCTAGATTTCACATGTCGTTTGAAGGTTTCTGATCCGACGTCCGGCTTTCATCCGTTTTCGTGCGTTTCCGCTTGCGTAGCAGCCAGAGCTTGCGGACGTACCAGACGCCGGCTGCGAACATGATCAGGAGCATCTGGTCGGACGCGTCACCGTATAGGATGATGCGCCATAGGACGGCCAGATATGGGCTTGCCGCGACCGTCAGGGCGAACAGCAACGTGTATTGCAACGCGGGACGAAACCACGGGCCATGCCAGAGGGCTTTCAGAACGCCCCTCACCTTGCCCATATGACATCCCTCAGCCAGCGGGCGATGTTCAGCTCATCATCCAGACAGTGCCCTGCCCGATGGTCGGTGGTCTTCTCCGGCGCGTCCGGACCATCCCACAGCCGGTTGGCAATCAGCATGGAGGATACGTCGAACGAACGGTGCGAACAGCGGGCGAGAATGCTTGGGCTGATATGGTCCAGCCAGTCACGGTCGAATCTGACCGACGAGCCGGCCGGCACGATCTCACCGTCAGGCAGTCCGTCCACGAAGTCGCGCATGCCGCGGATCGCCTGCGAGAACGGCAGCGCATCCGGTCCGGCGCACTCGTCCAACAGTCCGTTCGGCCCGTGCATGCCGCGAATGAAATCGTCGGTCACGCCATTGTAGGCGAGTACCGCATGGTATTCGGCGTAGGGTTCCAGGTCGGCGCGGGTGGCGCGCATGGCCACTTCAAGCAGCGCGTGATGCGACGGGTTCAAGCCGGTCGTCTCAATGTCCAACCAAAGCAAAGTGGTGTCGTTCATGATGTAATCCATGCGAGGATACTCCGCCCCTCGTGGGCGGGGAGGGATCGCATGGCCTCCTTCCCGGAAGTTATGCGTCCCAATCGCCGCGACGCATAGAACAGAATATGGCTAGGAAGAAGAGCGCCACGGCAAGACGACGCGAGGGCATGGCGGACAACACACCCACCCGCGCCCTCGTCATGCCGTTGGCGCTCTCGCCCGACCAGCACGCCATGTACTCCCGGCTCGCCGATCTATACAACCGCGTCTGGGGTTCGGCGGTGTCCTGGTACGACGCCAACCGCACGGTCAACGCGGTCGCCGCGCACAAGGCGCTCTACGCGGGCCTAAGGGGTAGGTTCCCGCAATTGCCGAGCCAATTCGTGTGCAACGCCCTGCGCGATGCCGCTGGCGCGGTGCGCTCGTGGAACTCGAACCATCCGAAACGCAGATGGTCGCTCAGGGCATCCAGGAGGAAACCGACCATCAGGTTCGACCTGCGCACCATGAGCCTTCGGGGGAACCTGCTGACGTTGAGCTCCATGCACGGGCAGAAACGCCAGCGCTTCCTGTTGCCTGGAATGCCGGAGTGGTTCGCATCGAGGTATCCGGAGCGGAGGCTTCAGACCGTGACGCTCGTCCTCGATCCGACCAATCCCACGGCGCGGTTGACGCTCACGTTCCGCATCCCCAAAGCTGAACCGGTCGAAGGCAGGGTGCTCGGCGTCGACCTGGGAATGCATGCCCTCTACAAGGATTCGGAGGGAGGTGAATACCGGTATCCGCAGGTCCAGCGCGTCAGACGCCGCTACGCATACGACAGGAGGACATTGCAGGAAAAAGGCACCCGGAGCGCCCACCGCCGCTTGAAGGCGATAGGCAAAAGGGAAGAGCGGTTCATCCGCGATGTCGACCACTGCGCGGCGAAAAGGCTCGCAGACACCCCCGGCATCGGCGTCATGGCCTTCGAGGACCTGGCCCGGATACGCCGATTGGCGCGCAAGGGCACCAGGACCGGTAGGCGTCGCCGCAACATGCTCAACCAGTGGCCGTTCTCCCAGTTGCAGGAGTTCACGGCCTACAAGGCCGCCGCCAAAGGCATTCGGGTCGTGATGGTCGACCCCGCGTACACGAGCCAACGGTGTAACAGGTGCGGCTACGTGGACAAGGGCAATCGTGACCGCGCCCGTTTCGACTGCCTGAATTGCGGCCATAGCGACGATGCCGACCACAACGCCGCCCTGAACATCAGAGATAGGGCGATACAGACCCTCGGATAGGCCCAAGGGCAGGGTGAAGTCAACCACCCATGATGGATGGGGCGCCTGTGACGACCTCCCTTAGAGGAGAGTCACGGGAATCACGCTCACGTCCAAGCCGCGACGCTTGTCGTCGCGGTAGTTGACGCCGTATCGTATGCGTCCGGCGGCTAGACGGCAGCCAGTATGCGACGAGCATCCTCACGCCAGTCACGGCTGCCGCCGTACATGTCGCGTAGCGTGTCCGCCAGCCGATCCAGCTGTTTGACGGACACGCTCATGCCGTTCACCGTCTCCAAGACCGGCGGGGCGGGCGGCGTGAGCAGCGCCCGCGAGCGTATCACTCGGCTCACAGCGTCGCCTCGTAGGAGACGCGCTCGCCTCCCGGCACGCTGGTGCGTGCGGTGACGGCCAGTCCGTGCGGCTCGTAATCATTGTTCGCACACCAGCGCATCGCCGCTTCGACGGCGGCGGTCGGACTGGAGGCGTGCCCTACGGCGGCCGGCCGTCCCAGTACGGTCAGAGTCCAATACGTGCGGTCGTTGCCGGCCGGCATGGTGATGAGTTTCAGCATTCCGATCCTTTCATAAAGGCGTTTTCGCGTTGTCGTGCGATGCTATGCGTCCCCGAGTGCGGGACGCATACGGGCTGGCATGAACGATTTTGAACGATTGGAGCGGTATGGCGACCATACGGATCGGCGACTGTCCGCCCGACTGTATCGTGCGGGATTGCATCGCGCCGTGTTCGCCCGTCACGCGCTGGACAATACGCTGTTCCGCCGCCGTGAGGGGTTCGACCTGACGGACAACGCCTATCTGACCGTCCTGCAGCGTCGCGCTTTGGTGTTGGATGGGATGGATTCGACCGCGTTTCTGGACTCGTCCGACATTCCCGCCCGCATTCTGGCAGCCGACCCGAAGCGTCGCCTGCACACGGTCCGCCTGTGCCATAAGACGATTCTGGCCGACGAGCGGCTCATCCGTCTGGTGGCCGCCGACCCCAGTTCGGCCGTGCGACGCGAATTGGCGACGCATATGAATCGCTTGACACTCACGGGATTGAAATCCCGTGATTCCCGTGAAGTGGACTCGCTTGGAACCCCGAGGGGCTTCAGAGGCCTTCCATGTTAGGCGGGCTATCCCCGGTTGTCGGCCGGTTCCGAAAAAGTCTTCGATCATAGCGTAAAGAGTCGTCCCGCTTCCGTAAGGATATTCTTCGCCGCGTTCACGTCCCTGTCATGACGCGTTCCGCAACTACGGCACGTCCATTCCCGTTCGGAAAGCTTTAGTTCCTCATACTTCCAACCGCACTCATGGCAGAGCTTCGAGCTCGGATAGAACCTGTCCACCTGTATGAGCGTGCGCCCGTACCATTCCGCCTTGTACCGAAGCAGCTCCACGAATTGCGACCACGAGGCGGAATGGATGAGCCGGTTCAACGCGCGCTTGCGCCCCTGTCCGTTACGCATGTACCGTCCATCCGGGCTTTTCTTCGGCTTCGTCTTGCGGACCATGTTGCGTACCGCCAACGTCTCCAAACCGATGAATTGGTTCTCTTCGATCAGCCTATGGGACAGTTGGTGCTGCATGTTCTCGCGGTAGTGGCGGAGCTTGGCGTACGCCTTGGCTACGATTGCCCCCTGCTTGCGATAATTGCTCGACCCTCTCGTTTTGCGGGATAGTTTGCGCTGCTCCCGTTTGACGTTCTCCTCCAATCGGCGTAGCCGGTTCGGATAGTCGATCTTCTCGCCGGTTGACAATGTGAGGAGATTCTTGACGCCCAGGTCGATGCCGACATGATCCTCCGCTTCCGGCATGGGTTGGATGTCCACGTCGAACAGGAGCACGAGATAGTACGTCCGGTTCTCACGTTTGACCGTCCAGCTGGACAGTCGTTCGAGTGGGAAACGCGGCCAATCACGCTTGCGGAAACGGACGTATCCGAGCCTTTTGGACAGCAGGTATCTGTTTCCTTCCATGTGGCGGATGGGAGCGCAGTTGCGGAACGATTGGATGTTGTCGTTCCGTGACGCGAAGCGCGGCCTGTTCCGCCCATGCTCGCCCTTGCGGAAGTATGAGCCTTTCGCAAGGGCGAAATCGCGTATCGACTGGCTCATCGCATTCGACGGTAAGGGGCAATCCCCAAGCCACGGGAACCGGTTCTTCAGGTCGGTGACGTTCGGATACTCGGGTTTCGGATTCGTCTTCTTGTCATACGAGTCGAACGCCTCGACCTGCTGGTTGTAGACGAAACGGCGGGCTCCGAAGCATTGCTCCAGCAACGCCCTTTGGGTGCCGTTGGGACGGAACGGGATACGTTGCGCCACATGCCTTACGGTCATTCGGCCTCACGCTCCCTTCTTGACGTCATTCTTCACGCTCTATATGCGTCCCCGTCAAGGAGGCAAGGCAATGAGATATCCGGCAGGGTTCGCCACGCAGATTGTGGACATCACTCGTTCGACGTGGGGACGCATATGACGGTCATGAACGATTTCAACGACACCATGACCTTCGCCCTGCTGACCATCCAATTCTATAGCGTGATCGGGCTGATATTGTCCGACAATGCGATGCTGTCGCACATTCTGCTGGCCACGCTCATTCTTCCCGCCATTCCGCTGCTATCGCATGCAGTCTCGACGCGGCATAGAGGGACGCATACAGAGCGTTGACAGCATCACGCCTCCCTAGCTCAGTCGGTTAGAGCAGCCGCCTCGTAAGCGGCAGGTCACCGGTTCGAATCCGGTGGGAGGCTCTCGGTCGCACGGTGAGAGAACAAGCGCGCCGCAACCCTTGCGGAAAAACGGACTCTCTCAACACAACAACGCTCGTGATCCGCCGTGCGACACGACACGCCCCTCTAGCTCAATGGTTAGAGCAAGGGTCTTTTAAACCTTGGGTTGTGGGTTCGAATCCCACGGGGGGTACGACGGAATGCGGTGCAAGCAGCGCATTCACGCCACAGGCCGAACATGGTTTTCTGTCACGCGGCTCCGGCAAGGGCGTGCCGCCCTCGCCGGTCGGGAGAAACGCCCTACGGATTGTGGCGCAGTCGGTAGCGCGCCCGGCCGGGGGCCGGGAGGCCGCGGGTTCGAATCCCGCCAATCCGACGGACGCATAGTACGTCCGAGTGGCAAAGCCACCAACGTTCCATAGCTCAGTGGATAGAGCGTCCGCCTCCGAAGCGGAAGGCCGCCGGTTCGAACCCGGTTGGAACGACACAAGGCACGCGGCGAGTCCAAACAATTCGCGTGTGCGCCATGGACTCTTGGACGGTCGCGATGGCGCGCGACGACACACTCCGATGAAGCGGATGGGGTCGGCGTCGCATATAGCCCATCCGCCGTTCCCGCCCATGCCGTCAGTGTGCGGTATGGGCGGGAGCATGGTTCCGTAGCTCAACAGGCAGAGCGCCCGCAACAGTCGGGTGGATGCGGGTTCGAAGCCCGCCGAAACCTCTGCGCGTCAACGTCACCCACGCCGATTTGGTTCACCATCTTCCCGATCGGCGTGGGAGCGATGGCGGCGAGGCGTACTCCTCTATCACAGCCAAAGACCCGCCAGCGCGCACCCACTTTCAACCCGACGCACGTCAACGTCGCCCGCCCGGACGTTTTTCAGATAGTTTTCCGGCCGGCGTGGGAGCGATGGCGGTGGAGACGGAAACATTAACTCGCCGTCTGAGATGCCGCCAGCGTGCATGCGAAGCGCCTCCACTGGGGGCGCTTCCTCTGTATGAGCGTGGTTCATATAATCCGCTAACGTCGCCTGGCACGCCGCCGACCCATCGTCCATACCACCAGTCCCATGCCCGCAATGAGCGTTCCGATAAGACCATGCCGTAGGATACCGCCCGTGTTCGGCAATTGGGTTTGCAGTCCGTTCCAGTCGGCGTACAAATCGGTCGTTTCGGCGGTCAATCGGCCGTACAGCGTTTCGCCGGCCTCGTATTTGACACCCGTGCCGTCGGCCTTCAGATTCCAGCCGCGGAACGCGAAACCGCTGTTCGACCAGCCGGAGGGCAGGTCGATGGTCTTCATTTCGAGATTGTTGGACGCCCATACGCGTTTCACGGTCTCATCCGACCCGCCATTGTTGACATGGAATATGACGGTGACGATGGGCGGGGTGGGCGTCCACTGCGCGTACAGCGTGCCGGAAGCGCCCTCATGGGTGAGCAGATTGGACACGGTCTGCTTGTCGGTGAACGTTTTGCCGCTGCCGTCCTTCCGCGTGTTCCAGCCGGTGAAGCTGTAGCCCGCTTTCGTGAACCCGATCGCCGACAGGGCCTGCGGACTGTCGTAGGTGAGCGTGCTGGCCGGCATCGAACCGGTGCCGCCGTTCGCATCGTAGTCGACCGTGTAACGGGCCGGCTCGTATCGCGCCTGGACCGTCATGTCGCCGGTCACATGCGACACGTCCTTGCTCCACCCGGTGAACGTGTAGCCGTCCCGTGCGAGGCTGCGATGCGTGATGGGGTCTACCTGCGTGAGCTGCATGGCGGACACGTATGCGGTCCCGTAATCGTCCCACAGGTCGATTTGGGTGAACGGGAGGATGCTTGCCGTACCGTCGAACGTGTAGTATCGGTCCGCCACGCACTGTTCGTCCTTCCGACAGAGGTAACCGCTCCAGTTGCTGTTTCCACCCGCCGTGTAGAGGGCACGCCAGCCGAACACTCCGCCCGCGTTGGCCTGCGTGTAGTCCGCCCTGCCGGTGACGTGGATCGTGTCGCCGTTTTCGACGGGCCGGTCCACGGCGCGCGCGTAACTGTCACGTATCGCCTGCTTTTTGCCTTTTTCCGTGAACGTGCTGTTGTCCCATCGGTCCGTGTTGAAGTACATGTTCGGGTCGGCCAGCCATGTCGTGTCGTACATGCCGATGTCCTCGCCCGACGTGCCATCCTTGACGCGGCGCGTGGTGATCGCGTTGCCGTTCCAGTCCAGGTAGGTGACGGCGTGCATGGTCTTGTCGCCGGTGGCTTTCAGCGTCATGTAGCCGGTGTCGGGCGTCGCATACAAACCGTCCGTTTTTGTCGGATCGTAGGCGAGGCCCTTGCCGTCGTCGCCTACGAGTCTGGCGCAGCCGGCGAACATGTCCGTGGAATTGTCCGTGAAGGTGATGTTCGACCAGTTCTCGTTGACGAGGATGCGGGTCAGGTTCGGGTTCAGTCGGAACATGTAGCGCGTGTCCGTCAGCAACGGCATGTTCCATTTGCTCAGATCCAGTACGCCGTCCACGCAGTCGCTGAACATGCCGGCCGTTTTTCGCACGTTGCCCATGGTCCAGTCGGGGACGATTCGCGTGATGGTCGATGCGAGTTTCCGGTCGGCGCTGAACATCCATGTCGTGTCTGTGACATTGCCCATGTCCCACTTGTCCCCCAGTTTCAGGCTGGTCAGGCTGGTGCAGTTGTCGAACAGGCCGTACATGTTGGTCACGTTCGCCGTGTTCCAGCCGGTCAGGTCGAGCGTGGAGAGTTTCGTGCAGTATTCGAACATGTGGTCCATAAGCCTCACGTTGCCGGTGTCCCAACCGTCCATGTTGAGGTCTGTGAGCCGCTGGTCGTGGCTGAACAGTCCGCTCATGTTGGTCACATTGCTCGTGTTCCACCCGTCCATGTTGAGGCTGGTGAGGCTGGTGCAGTATTCGAACATGTAGCGCATGTTCGTGAGGCTGTCGGTGTTCCATGCGCTCAGGTCGAGGCGGGCGATAGGCGTGCCTCGGAGCATGGATTCCGTGGTGGTGACCTTGCGCACGTCCCATGACGCTATGTCGACGTCGGCGAGCTTCGAACAGCCGTAGAACATGCTGCTCATCTTGATGGTTTTGCCGGTGTTCCATTCGGCCAGTCCGTCCAATGCGGTGAGATTGTTGCAGCCGTAGAACATCTCGCTCATGTCCGTGACGTTGCCCATGCCCCATCGGCTTACGTCTAGGCGGGTGAGTTTCCCGCATCCGCGGAACATGTCGTACGCCGCCCACAGGCCGGTCAGCCGCCAGTTTGCGGTGTCGAGCGTGGCGAGCTTCGAACAGCCGGAGAACATGCTGGCGGCGTTGCCCACATGGCTCACGTCCCATCGGCTCACGTCCACCGTGGTGAGGTTGGTGAGACGGAACATGCCGTACATGCTGGTGGTTTTGCCGGTGTTCCAGCCGCTCACGTCCAATGCGGTGAGGTTCTTGCAATTGTTGAATGTCTGTTCGAAGCTGGTGGTTTTACCGGTGTTCCAGCCGCTCACATCCAATGTCTCGAGGCCGGTGCAGTTGGAGAATATGCCGCGCGCGTCCTGCAAGCTGCTGGTGTTCCAGCCGCTCACGTCCAACGTTTTCAATCCGGTGCAGGATCCGAACGTCCAATACAGAACGAAGACGGTGCTCGTGTCCCATCGGCTCACATCCAATGATTTAAGACTGGAACAGCCTTTGAACATAAGAGAGAGGCTACCGGCCTGCCCGAACCGCCAGCCTCCCGCGTCGATGCCGGTC
>OFRY01000749.1_pt1 | contig 17803 bp, 10 predicted proteins | sample 1543171 | NCBI WGS metagenome assembly OFRY01 (sample SAMN04209240, study PRJEB22552) | human gut metagenome | biome: gut; material: feces | host: Homo sapiens | place: USA: Oklahoma | reverse complement strand
AGCACAGCTGGCCGGGGCGCAGCACGGCTTCCTCCGGCTCGGCCCGCAGCTCGGTGGCAGGGCCGGCGGTGGTCAGCGCACAGCGGCCGGTCTCCTGCCCCGCTGCGTTGTAGGCCACAGCCTCCAGCGTACCGGGCTGGTACGCACAGCGGAAGCGGAACAGGCAGTCGTTTTTCGCATTCTTGCGGGCGATTTCCTTGCCGTTGAGCACCAGCGCAGCGGAAGCCGCGCGCGCCATCAATTCCACAGCGGATTGACATTCTGCTGAAAATCTGTTGAAAACTTGCTCATAACTTTCGGAAAGGACGCAGTCGCCGCGTTTCGGCGATGGTTTTAATATGCTTGAAATCAGCGAAATCATCGCGCAGGCGCAGCAAAAAGGCGCTTCCGATATTCATATTGTCACCGGCCTGCCGGTGAAATGCCGCATAGACGGCAAGGTGCAGAACCTCACGGAGAAAGTACTCACGTGGGAAGACTGCGAATACTACGCAAAATGCCTTGCAGGCGACCTTTTCCACGAGATCGAATGCATCGGCGAGCTTGATTTGGCGCGGACGTTTCCGTGCGGAGCGCGAACCAGAATTAACCTGTTCCGCCAGCAGGGGGCGGTCTCGGCGGCGATCCGTATTTTGGCGGATACCATCCCGGAGATCGAGGCGCTGAATTTGCCGCCGGTCGTTTCCGAATTCCCGGAGTACCGCAGCGGCATCATTTTAGTCACGGGTGAAACGGGTTCCGGCAAATCCACGACGTTGGCGGCGATTTTAAATCGCATCAACCATACGCGGCGCAGCCACATCATCACGCTGGAAGACCCGATTGAGTACATCTACGAGCCGGATCAGTGCATCATCAACCAGCGCGAGATCGGCAAAGACACCAGAAGCTACGCAGACGGCCTGCGGTCTATCCTGCGTGAGGACCCGGACGTTATCCTCATCGGCGAGATGCGCGACCTCAATACCATTGAGACCGCATTGACGGCGGCGGAAACGGGCCACTTGGTCTTCGCCACCCTGCACACAAACTCTGCGGCGGATTCCGTTGACCGCATGGTGAACGTGTTCCCGGAGGGGCAGCAGCGTCAGATTCGATTGCAGCTTTCCACTACGTTGCGTGCGGTGCTTTCGCAGCAGCTGTTGCCGAAGCGCGCGGGCGGCCGGGCGGCGGCGTGCGAAGTCATGATGGTGAACAGCGCCATCAAAAATTTAATCCGCGAGGGTAAGACCCCGCAGATTGACAGCTTCATTACCATGAACGCGCAGGACGGCAGCATTACGATGGATAATGCCCTGCTGAAAATGGTGCGCGAGGGCACCGTAACGTATGAAACGGCGCTCGGCTACGCCAGAGACCGAGAAGCGTTTTCCAAGGGAAGACGCGGCTAAATTTAGGAAGAAAGCGAGGGAGCGGGCTTGACGACCTACAAATACAAAGGGCTTTCCCCGGACGGCGCAAAGCTTTCCGGCGTCATCAAAGCGTATAACGAGTTTGAAGCGGTCGCGCAGCTGCGCGAGACCTGCTCCGTCATTACCAAAATAGAAGAAGTCAAAGAGACGCAGAGCTGGAACAAACAGATCGGCACGAAGAAAATCAAAGACAAGGAGCTTGCCATCATTTGCTCGCAGTTCGCCATCATTTTGACCTCCGGTCTGCCCATTGTGCGCTGCGTGGAGATGGTTGCGGCACAGGCGCGCACCAAAGAGCTGCAAAAAATGCTGAAAAAGGTCGCGGAGGACGTCTCCGGCGGTTACAGCCTTGCGCAAAGCTTTGAAAACAACGCTACGGGCTTTCCGACCACGTTTATTGAGACCGTACGCGCGGGCGAACAGTCCGGCACACTGGAAGAATGCTTTGAAAAACTACATAGATATTACGATAAAACCGCTAAAATGAAAGCGAAGATCATCAGCACGCTCACGTATCCGGCAATTGTCATTTGCGTCGCCGTCATCGTGTTCATCATCATTATGGTGGTAGCCGTGCCGGCGTTTACAAGCGTGTTTCTGGAGCTCGGTACCGAGCTGCCGGGCATCACAAAGGGGCTCATCGCAACGTCGGATTTTCTCACGAACTACTGGTGGTCGCTTATTTTGATTGTGCTCGCGTTCTTCATCGGCAGGCTTCTGCTGAAAAAGAACGAAAAGGGGCGTGCGTTCCTTGCGGAAAACAAGCTAAAGCGCTCACCGCTCAAAAAAATGCACAGTCTGAACGCCGCTTCGCAGTTTGCAAGCACCATGAGCACCATGCTCACGGCGGGCTTGCCGATTACAAAGGCGCTGGAGGTCACGGCAAATGTGGCAGACAACTACATGTTCGCGGTGTCCATCCGCAAAGTGCGGCAGGGCGTGGAGCAGGGCCGCAGCCTGGTGGACTGCATGAACGAGATTTCGTATTTTCCAAAGCTGCTCACCGAAATGGTGGGTGTGGGCGAACGCTCCGGCAACATGGAAGAAACGCTCACCGTCATCGGTGATTACTTCGATAACGAGGTCTCGGTGTTCACGCAGCGGTTGCTCTCTATGTTAGAGCCGGCCATCACCATTGTTTTGGCGGTCGTCACCGTCATTTTACTGCTGGCCGTTTACCTGCCGATGTTTACCATGTATGGCAGCATCGTTTGATTTATTTCGCTGTACCCCGTCGGCGATCCAACCCGAACCGACGGAATACATATATTTCGATGGTGAACCCCGAAAAGTACGTTTTTGGGGCGAGCAAAATTTCAATGAATTGGAGAATGGTTCTTATGATGAACAAAATGCGTAAGATGAAGAACAAGAAGGGCTTTACGCTCATGGAAATGCTGATTGTTGTTGCAATCATCGCAATCCTCATCGCTATTGCTATCCCGACCTTTGCTTCTTCTCTGAATAAGGCAAGAGTTGCAACCGACGAAGCGAATATCCGTTCCGGCTATGCTTCCGTTATGACCGACGTTCTGATGGACGATAACCACTCTGTTGAGGGTGGTACTACTGGTACGTTTAAGCTGAACAAAGATGGTTCTGTAACAAAGATTACAACTGCGGGTCAGAATGCAGCAGATCCGTACACCACTGTCGGTAAGAACGACAATGCTGATACAGCTGTTGCTGGTAATAAGGTTGGCAAGTGGGACAAGGGCGTTGGTGTTACGTACACCTATGACTATTCCACAGGTAAGGTTCAGATCAAGGTTGGCACGACAACTCAGACTGGCGGCACCTCTTCCAACGGCTAATTTCTTTATCTAACCGAAATTTACACAACTCATTTTAAATGAACCAGATCTATTGAGGGGCCGGGGGTTGCGGCTCCCCTATGATCTGTTCTTTTGATTTTTCACTTTAGGTTTTCATAAAAAAGGGGACGTAGTATGCTTTGGGTTTCACCCGCTCTCACGGTTTATATTTGTGTGCTTACGGGGATTCTCGGCGCGTGCATGGGAAGCTTTCTCAACTGCATGGCGTGGCGTATCGTCCACGGCGAATCTGTTTTACACGGGCGCTCGCACTGCGACGTCTGCGGCCACGTGCTCGGCGCGGGAGATTTAATTCCCGTTTTAAGTTACATCATGCACAAAGGCCGCTGCAAATACTGCGGCGCAAAGCTCTCTGCGGGACATGTCTTTGCGGAAGTGTTAACGGCGCTTACGTTTTTGCTGCTCGTGCTAAAATATGATATTTCGCTCCAAGCCCTTGAATACATTTTGCTGGCGTGCCTGCTGCTCGCCGCTGCATTCACGGATTTGGAGGGGTATATGATCCCGGACCGTTTCATCGTGACGGGGATCGTCGTGCGTGTTGTTTTCCTGTTTTTGCAGGGGAACATGCTCGAAAACCTTATGGATGCGCTGCTCGGCGGCTTCGCCGTTGGCGGCGGTTTACTGCTCATCGTGCTCTTATACGAAAAAGTGCGCCAAAAGGAAGCCATGGGCGGCGGCGATATTAAACTGCTGTTCCTCACCGGCCTGTTTCTCGGCTGGCAGCGGAACATTCTGTGCCTGCTCATCGCGTGTGTGCTCGGCATCGTCTTCGCGTTTATTTTCCCGGAAAAACGTACCACAGAAGACGGGGCAGAGGAAGAAGACGGAAAGCTTTTTCCGTGGGGGCCGTCCATCTCGGCGGCAGCGATTCTCACGCTCCTGTGCGGCAGCGAGATCATCGGCGTGTATTTGAGCTTATTTTAACGGAAAGAACAAAAACTTTACAGCTTGACGGATAGAGATAAAGAAGAAAGCGAGGTGTCTGTACCATGCCCGGACAAATCACGGCATTCGACATTGGTGAGTGCATGGTAAAAGCCGCATGCGTTACAGGCGGCAAACTGAAAAAGGTTATGGCGAAAGAATTGCCGGATAATATGGTCTCCGGCGGCGAAATCGTCTCCATGGACGCCATGGCGGATTTTATCAAGGAAATGGCGAAAGAAAACGGCATCTCCCGCGGTGCGGCGGCGGTCATTCTGCCCGGCACGCTGGTGTTCACCCGCAATGTGACCGTGCCCGCCATGACGGACGGCCAACTGTTGTATAACCTGCCGTTTGAATTTAAAGATTACCTGACGCAGGAAAAGAATAAGTATTATTTCGACTACGCCGTGCAGGATACGGTGAAAGACGAAGAGGGCAATGTGAAAGAATTGCAGCTTTTCGTTTGCGCCACCTTAAAAAGCACCGTGGAAGAATATCGCGCCATGCTGCGCCGTGCGGGCTTCAATTTGAAGGTCGCCATGCCGGAGGAATGCGCCTACGCTGCGCTGACGGAGGATTACATGCAGCGCACAAATGCGCCCGCGGGCAGCGATTACTGCTTTGTAGACCTCGGCCACAACGGCATCCGTATGCACATTCTGCAGGACGGCAATTTCACCACGAAGCGCTCCGGCGACCTCGGCCTGCGCGACCTTGAGCAGACGATTTCCGATGTGCGCGGCGTGGATATTCACATGGCACACGCACACATTTTGTCCGATTACAACGACGTGCTTTCCGAAGACGTGAGCGCCGAGCTTTTCAACCGCATGGCAATCGAAATCATGAAGGCCGTCAACTTCTATAATTACAATAACCGCGAGCGCTCGCTCCGGAAAATTTATCTTTGCGGCGGCGGTGTGGCGGTAGATCAGATCCGCGCGGCCATCTGCCGTGTGACGGATCTGGACGTACATAACGCCGAGGAGCTGCTTCCTCAGCACGACGCATTGGAAGCGGCGTGGCTTTACATCAAAGCGATCGGCTGCGCGCTGCAAAAGTAAGGAGGCGTTGGAATGAAGCTTGAACTCGGCATGGGGAACGGCGCCAAAAAGCCCGTAAAATACCCCACCAAAAGAACCGTCAACCTCGCAAAGCGCGAGTCGCACTCCCAGAGCGTCATGACGCTTTCTATCGGCACGGCGGTCATTATCGTGCTTGTGGTGCTCGTCGTGAAATTCGGCGTACTTGACCAGCTTGCGCGCCAAAGTGCCGCAGAAAGTGCTTACAACACCGTGCATGCCCAGTATACCGAAATGCAGAGCGCCGTGGAGAAATATCCAGAGGTCGAAGAGGAGTACCGCACCTATTCCAGAAAATGGATGCAGCAGGAGGATTCCGGCGCGTTCGTTTCTGTGGACAGGCAGGAAGTGCTCGACCTCATGGAGAACTATCTGCAGCCCTACGGCACTATAAAGGCCGTCACCATTTCGGACGACGTGATGATTGTTTCTATGTCCGGCATGAATCTGCAGGAGATTTCCGCTATGTTTGAGATTTTGCAGCAGCAGCCCATTGTAAAGGCTGCTGCCCTTACAATCGCTTCCACCGAAAAAACGGCAGGCGAAGACCTCGATTTCTCCGTGACGATCACATTACAGCCGGCTGACACGGCGGAAGGGGAGGCCACAGCATGAAAAGAGCCTTTACAACGCGCGAAAAAGTGATGCTGCTCGTCCTCACCGTGCTGCTCATCGTCATCGCATATTTTAAGCTCATCTTGGAGCCCATCAACAATTCCATCGACGAGTATCAGTCCGAAACGGCCACGGAGCAGGACGAGATTTTGCAGAATACCGAGCTTTTGACGCGTATGAACCAGATGCAGAAGGAGCTCGAGGAAATCTATGCCGCGGGCGACCCCACGCCCATCCCGAATTACGACAATTCCGGCAAGCTGCTCGTTGAGTTGAACAGCATCCTTTCGGCTTCCGTCGATTATTCGCTGGATTTCGGTCAGGTCTCGGCACTGAACGATGGCTACATCATGTGCCGCCCCATCAACATGGCCTTTACAACGAACACCTACGCCGAAACGCGCGCCATCATTGATGCGCTGCACAACAGCGATTTTACAAACCAAATATCGGACATCAGCGTGCAGTTTGAAAATTCCGGCAGCTCCGGCAATGTGCAGGTAAACCTGTATATTACGTATTTTGAACTTCAAAAATAGCTGGTGCAACACAGGCCGGAAGCTGTTTTTTGCTTGCCGGTTTTCTGTGTTTAAAAAGACTTATACCGTTTTACGGTTTCCATATTTTTCTCAGGAGCAAAACGCATGAATTTTTCACGGGATATGAAGAGTTTGAAAAATAGAAGAAAGGGGAAAGCCGGCTTTACCATGTCCGAGCTTTTGATCGTCGTGGCCATCGTCATCGTGCTGTTTGCCGTGGCGGTTCTCTCGCTTGTGACGATTCAGAAGAATCTGCGCCAAAAGGAACTCGACAGTAAAGCGGAAATCCTTTACGTTGCCGCGCAGAACCGCATGTCCGAGCTGCGCGCCGGCGGCTACGAAAGCCTTTATCAGTACGATGAAAACAAGGTTAACGGCGTTGCAAAGGTTGGTCTCATTCCGCTGGATGCTCCCGAAGAAGATGCGGAAGACGCCATCACAAAAGACACGCTTTGCTACGTCGTTTCTGCAGACCGCGTGACGGTCGGCAAGGCGGCAGCTTCCGTTCTGCCGGAATCTTCCGTAGATGCCGAGCTCTGGAACAACCACTGGGTTATCGAGTACGATCCCGAAAGCGGCAGTGTGTACGGCGCGTTTTACAGCGAAGAGGAAATCACAAGCGGTGATGTCTCCACTACGCTGCCCACATACTTAAACCGTATGCGTGTGCGTCAGACCCGCCTGCGCAACGGTGCGAAGATCGGCTACTACGGCGGTGCGCGTGTGATCTCCGGCACAACCGACACTCTAAAGCCGGACATCTCCATCGATAACCGCGAGAAGCTGACGGCAACGTTCTACTGCAACAACCCCTATGCCGATGAGCTGACGTTCAATATCAAGGTTTCGGACGGCCGGAACGAATATGTAAAGGTCGTAAAATACAGCGAGCTTCGCCAGCTGAACAGCAAAACTTGGTACTACACGTGGGTTATGGATAGCTTGGAAAGCGAAAAGACGCGCTTCTATAATCAGACCGACCATAAGCTTGCGTGCGGCACAGACATCACCGTCACGCTTTCCGTAGAAAGCCAAAACGCCAATGTGGACGGCAAAAGCTACACCCGCAAAACGAACAGCCTGTTCCGCTATGCCGAGGACACCCCGGCCGGCACGGCGCTCATCGCCTACGGCCGCCATTTACAGAATTTGGACGAGGCCTCCCATGTTTCCGATACGATTACCCGCGCCGTGCAGGTCAGTGACCTTTCCTTTGCGGATGATACTGCCGACAACGAAGACTGGTATTCCTTTTACGGCGACACCTTTACGCCCATCACAAATAAGCATCTCAAAAGCTATGACGGCTATTCCGAGGTCGATAACGTAAAGCTGTATTCTTCCATTTCAAACCTGTACATCAAAAAAGCTGCGCAAAACGGAGATGCAGGTCTGTTCAGTACATTTAACGGTGAGATCAAAAACGTGACGCTTACCGGCATGAGGATTGATAAAGGCGGCCAGAACGTCGGTGCGCTCATCGGTTCTGTTTCCGATACCGTGAAAATCACAAATACCCGTGTATACCTCAGCTCCAAAAAAGGCGACCTCGCAGATATCGAAACGGTCGATTCCCCGGAAAAAGTGAAGCCGTGGCTCGAGGGTAAAGTCGTCGGCGGACTTATCGGCATGGTGACGAAAACGGGCAGCGTATCCGTTACGGACAGCTCCGCGTCTACGGTCATTCGTGCAGACGGCGCAGCAGGCGGCCTCATCGGTGCCGTGTATCATGCGGCAACGATAACCGATTCCTATGCGGATTGCTATTTGACGGCAGCCAGAACGGGCGGCCTTATCGCAAAGGCAGAGGGCGGGTCTGAAGTAGCCGAAACGGGAACCTCTATCACCTTAAAGGATTTCTATGCAGCGGGTTACCAAACGGCGACCGTCGATGCTTTCGGCTTAGTAGGCGGCTCCAATGTGATCGCAACAGGCGGTTATTCTGCGTGTGTTTACAATGTTGAAGAAAACGCAAAGGTCCATTCCACGGTGAATGCAATGGGCAGTGCCTCAAACGTATATTATCTGACAGACGGCGGTCTTTCCGGTGACGGCACAAGCAAGTGGGAAAACGCCAGTCAAACCAAGCCGAAAACCTATAAAGAACTCAGTGAATCGGGCTTTGCAAAAGGAATCTCCGAGGCGTTCACGTCGTCCTCCGGCGCGGCTACGTTTCCGTATAACTTGATGGATCAGGGCCTTACGTATTACACGTATCCGCGACTTGAAAAGCTGAACCACTACGGTGACTGGCAGGCGGAGTTTGAATCCGGCGCACTGGTTTATTACGAGCGCTACGAAGACAAAACCTACGGCTTCTACGGCGCGAACCTTTCCACGCTCAAAACGAGTAAGTTTGTCGTCGGCGACGGCTATGCGCTGGCGTATATCGAAAAGAAAAAAGAGACCGATAACGTTACCGTGACGTATGCAAACGACCAAAAGGCACAGGTATCGTTTGGTAGCGTAATTGAAACGACTGACGACACGACAAATACGAAGTATTATCTCTATCCGCTCTCAAAAGAGGTCGTCAACACCAAGTATATCGACACCGCAGAGCCGGATACGTTCTACCAGAAGATCACGATAGAAGACACCGCAAACAGCACGAATACGGAGTATTACTACAATCCGCATTTCGCAAAAACGGTGACGGTCAACGAAAATAAGCCGCAGGCGCCGGAAACGGTCTGCATCCGCTCCGCCCGCCAGCTGTATGCCTTGAGCCTTTACTACCCGCAGTATGCGGATGCCGTAAAGGATAGTGTGTTCCGTCAGGAACTCAACATCGATTACAGCGGGTATGAGTGGACAAATTATGACGTTGTTACCGCTCCTGTTAGCATACAGGCGCCGATTGGCACAGGGGATAAGCCGTTTACGGCTGTGTATAATGGCGGCTGCAATACGATAGAAGGAATTTCCTTTAAAGCAAAATCCCTTTACATCGGCATGTTCGGTTATACGTCGTCCGCTGCCGCGGTGCGCAATGTGTTCCTTGTCGGCAACGGCAGTAACACGGTGGCCTATGTCAATGCGCAGGGCGGTAATTCGGCTTCCGGCAGTGCATCGCGCGTCAGCATGGGCGTGCTCGTCGGTTATAACCGCGGCACGGTTTCAAACTGCTCGGTTTCCGGCTATACCATGGAGTATTACGGTTACAGCGCCAGCACGGCTTCGCTCGGCGGCTTTGTCGGCAGCAACTACGGCACCATCCGCAACAGCGCTTCGGACTGCCCGTCCATTCGCTTTGCAAATACGAACTCTAACACCTATGCGGGCGGCTTTGCGGGCGTGAACCACGCCTCTATTTCGGATTCCTACGCGCTTGGCAGTATTCAGGTGCGCGGCGCGCGAAACAGCACCGTGTGGGTCGCGGGCTTTGCGGCGAACAACGCCAGCGGCATGATTCGCCGCAGCTACAGCGCTACGGCGCTGACAGCTTCCGGCGATGCGGAGTCCTACGGCTTTGCGCATACCGGCGGTTCGGCATACCAGTGCTATTATCTGGACGGCGGCACGTATTCGTATAGAGGCACGCTTTATGCCTACAACACCTCCACGAACGAATTCAAAGATAACGCGGCGGGTGAGCGCCTTACGGGCAGCGAGCTGCAAAACAAAACAATCAACAATTTCAAAAAGGCAGATTACACCTATAATGCCAAAGAAACGACCGGCGATCATTATATCTACCCGGCAGTCGTGCGTAATGCAGCAGGGCAGACCGTGCATTACGGCGATTGGCCCGTGCAGAAGGATATCGGTACGCTCGGTGTGTTCTACTGGGAATATGAAGACAGCGGCAGCAACAGCGGCTACCACTTCAGCTACGTGGGCACAAGCCAGGGCAATGAAATTTCCAGCGCAAACAACGACATCTTAAAGGGCGATTCTCTCTGTGAAGAGCACGACGACGGCGGCGTTGTAACGCATTACGGCTACGGCTATTTCTATGCGAACAGCAATAATTTGACGACTTCATTAAGTACTGTGAACTTCAATGAATACTTCATGCGCGTTGCAGAAAATACAGAAGCCGGCGAAGCGCTCGGTAAGCAGATGCCCGGCTATACGTTTGTCGCATATGAAACCGGCGAAGACAAAATGTATTTGACCGGCAGCAAGGCAAACGGCATATGGCAGCTGGGGTACGGCAACGATGCTACCGTATACACCTACACCGTCAACCCGTTCTTTGCAAACTCTATGAGCCTCGATAGCTCCGAAGTACAGGGAAAAATGACAGAAACAGGTGATGTCAAACCCGGCGCCAACGGCAACGCTTACGAGATTCGCTCCGTCTCGCAGTTACAGTTTATCAACTGGAATTCCGGAAAGCACAATACAAGCACCTCCATTGTGTCTCAGAACAAAGGAGATTGGAATACGTTTAAGGATAAATACACGTATCAGGTTTACGGCGATACTCGCACGGTATCGGAAAGCGGCGAAGAGTGGTATTGGAATCAAACACACGATTTGAATGCTTCCTCAGAATACCGTACACTTGGTAAGGACAATAACTTCACGCCTATCGGAAGCATGTATGATAATGCAGGCAATACAGCAACCGCTGATCCGACAATGTCATATTTTGCTTCTCATTATGACGGACAGGCATATACGATCAAAAATGTTGAAATTCACAGCAATGCGGAATGTGTTGGTATTTTTGGTATTACGGTCGGCGCAACGGTTAAAAATGTGGTCGTATACTCGGATGAAGGCAATGTAATCGAAGCTACAGAGGATGGTGAGAGCTGCTACTGCGTTGGCGGTCTTGTCGGCCTTGCGGCCGGCAGAGACAATCCTGCAAGTGTATTTACAAACTGCACGGTTTCCGGCTATACCATTCAGGATAACCATGCAAAAGACCCGGGTTGGGGCGGCGGCAGTGTCGGCGGTCTTGTCGGCATGACAAACATGGATATTACAAACTGCTCCGCTGTAACAGATATTATTATCAATATCGGCTATAATGGCCATTATCAAAACCTGCGTGTCGGCGGCATTGCCGGTGTTTCCCGCGGAACAGTGAATTATTGCTATGCCGGTGGTTCCATGAGCAGCATATCTTCTATGGGGTACAAAAATTGGAATGCAGGTGCAAATATTTGGATGGGCGGCTTAGTCGGCGGTATCGTTTTGCGCAATGACGGTCTTGATAGCTTGATAGGCACAGTCAAAAATGTCATGAGAGTCTATAATTCTTATAGCTATGTTGACATGCCAAGACGCAGTGGTGGTCAGTGGGGAGAAAAAAACATTATTAAGAGTACGCAAGCAATCGCTTCTAATGGTGAAATGCAGCAGGCATTTACTGCTGTTAATAATGACTATATTGAGATTTATAATTGCTATGCGCTTGAGTCTGCCGTATTAGAGACAGACGATTATCGTGCATATGGCAAAAATCCTCAAAGTTGGAGTGACCTAAATCTCAACCGGACTTTGGATTGGTATGACCGTAGGATTATGTTGTACAACGATTCCACCCCGTACTTAACGTATGCCGAAATGCAGAGCAGCGAATTCTTAACGAAACTGAACAAGAACTACCAGTCCGGCTCAAGCTATAAGAGCTTCTCCACCGTCACCATCACCGAGCAGGGGCAGAATATCGACGGCAAATATAGCTTCCCGGGCAATGATACGGCGCTGCAGGGGCTTAACTATCCGTTCCCGACGGTTCTGACACAGACCGATATCTTCGGCAGCACAGTCAATTTGCATTACGGCCGCTGGCCGCGCATCGGTCTCTTATGGGAAGAAAATTCCCAGAAGCTCGACCTGCTTGCGGATATCAAAACGAAAGCGGAAGACAGCACTTTGAACGACAACGAAGACGGCAAGGCGCTTTTGCAGACACATTTGCTTATCGCCAGCAGCGACGTAGATACGAGCGCAAAGCCGGAAATCAAGCTGTACGACGAAAACAGAAACGAGCTCACAAACGACGATAAGGCCGCAGCAACAGTCAGCTGCATTGTGTATAATGATGCGAATAAATGCTACGATGTCACATTCATCGGGCAGAATGTCGGCACGGTCATCGCAGAGGCGAAGCTCGGCAATTACATCGCGCGCCTTACAATCGAAGTTACGGCATCGCTCAAGCTGGAGGCTTCTTCTACGAACATTTCGGTTTATTCCGGCGACACCGATACGATTACGCTGACCGTAAAGGACGCAAACGACAAGCAGCTGCTTGCCGAGACCGAAAAGACGCTCAGATGGGAGATTGCTGTCGATAACAACGGCGTGCAGCAGGAGGTCATCGAGTGCAGTAAGGACGATATCAAGCTGAACGCAGACGGCACGTTCTCCTTGCCGCTTACCGGCTTTGCCGCGGGCGAAGCCACGGTGAGCATCACGTGCACATATCCGTACGGCGCGGCAACTGCCGCGGAGCCCGCAAAAGAGGTCACGGCTACGCTGTATATCAGCGCTACAACAAAGCCAAGTGATGTGCTTGGCCTGACAAACGGCAGCGTCTATAACCAGATTTCTCTGCCGCACACGCCGAAAAAATCCACGACTTCCTACACCGGTACGACCGTTGAATACCCGGAAAACCGCCCCGCCATGCAGGGAAGTGCGCTGTTCCTCTACGCAACGGATGAGTATACCGATTTGAAAGACTTTACGGTCGATCAAATCGAGATCACCGCAGGGGAAACGACCTACACTGTGGGTGAAGACGGCATCACGACCGATGAAAATCACACCTACAAAGTGACGGTAAACGATCAGTGGACGACAGAAACGAACGACACGAAGTTCCGATACCGCGCCGTAAAGGTGGAATCCGCCGCGGCAGGCGAGATCACCCTAAAGATCGTCCTCAAAAACGGCGACGTGACCTACAACCTCACCACCCCGTACACCATCGCATCGAACACGTATACAGTGGAGTTCCTTGACACAAAGGGCAATATTCTTCTCACAAAAACAGTCGATTATGGCAAAAAGCCGGAGCTGACCGAGGAGGATAAGGCTAAATTGAAAGCCGATGCCGAGTTGGGCTACACCTGCACATGGGCGCTTTCTGAAATCTACGCAGATACAAAAATTCCCCCGACATTAACGCCGAACACCTACACCATCAAGTTTGAAGCCAACGGCGGTTCGGGTACGATGCCTGCTGTTTCGTATGCTTATGATAAGATTCAAACGACGGACAGCCTTCCGCCGAATACATTTACAAAGGGAACATCCACCTTTAAGGGTTGGGCGTTGACGGCTACGGATGCAGAGCAGTATGCAGACATGAGCTCAATCAAGAGCATCATAGATTCTATGGCGATGGAGAATAAGACCAAACTCACTCTTTACGCCGTTTGGGAAGATACCGCAGCAGGCGGCGAGACCGTTGAACCGTAAATCAACAAAAAGGCAGGTGCCGGAAATGCAGGCGATCCGCAGAAAACTGAATAGCCAAAGGGGCGCTTCCATGCTGATGGCGCTGCTGCTTATGCTGGTCGGCATCATGGTGAGCGCGGTCATCATCTCCGCCGCCACCAGCGCCGCCGTAAATAAACGCTCGGAAAAAGAACAGCAGCAGGCCTACCTCGCGGTCAGCTCTGCCGCCGAGCTCGTGCGCGACGATTTCCAAAGCCTTACGGGCCGGTATAAAGATGTTACGACCACGGTGACGCATGCGGATGGAACGACCACTACGACGAATGATACGATAAAGGCCACATGTGCGGTGGGAGATATGATCAATGACATCGGCGCATGGTTTATAGATGTGAACACGACGTCCCTTTATGCAAAGACCTACACGTTCTCCGTAGACGGTTATGAAGATGTATCGGCAGAAATCCTTGTATCAGTCGACACCGGCAGTGACGGAAGCAGCAAGGTGTATAACCTCACTGCAACATTTACAAACGGTGTGGATTCCGAACACCCCTGCCGCATGGTGTTGACTATGGAGGGCAAATTGACGGAGGAAAGAACCTCCGGCGATACGGGCTCCACGCAGGTCGTCACCCGAACACTCGAATGGAATAAGGCAAAGCTGCAAAAGGAGGTAACGGGTTGAAAAAGCTGCGTTCACAAAAAGCGGAAACACTGGTGGAAACGCTCATGGCCATCGTGGTCGTGGTGCTCGTTATGCTTTTTCTCTCCACCGCAGTTTCCACGGCCTCCAAGGTAAATGCCAAGGTGCGCAAAACCGATGTGGCTTTAACGTATAAGAATGCCGACAAGGGCGGCGAAACCAAAACGCTGACCATTAAGGATAACAGCAGTGCCACAAAAATCATCAAAGTTCAAGTCGATGAATACACAAGCGAAAACGGCTACACGTATTACAGGGAAAGCAAAGAGCAGGGGGCGGAAACTTGAAGCTGAAAGATAAAAAAGGCTTAACGCTCGTGGAAATGCTCTGCACAGTCGCCATTTTGGTGCTTGTCAGCATGGTGATGGTGTTGGGTGTGCAGCTCGGCGTGCGCTCCTACGCAAAATCCGTTTCATATTCGGAAGCGCAGGTGCTGTGCTCCACGCTTACGACCACCATCAGTGATGAGCTGCGCTATTCCGGCACACTGAAAGTAGACGGCAGCGGCAGCGTTACGGGCTTTTTCAGCCAGCAGTTCGGCAGCGGCGATTACACCGCGTTTACCACTACGCCGGAAGGGCATGTGCAGCTTGGCGGCAAGGACATTCTGCCCGCAAAGGCGTATCCCTACGGTATTAAAGCTGAGGTAGGAAGCTTAACGTATGACGATGTTACCGCCCTTTTCACAGTGCAGCTGAGCGTAAAAGACAGCGAAAATAAAAACACGCTGGCCGAAACCACCTTTGAAGTGGAAAAGCTCAATGTGACGACCGAAGACACCGCAGAGGGCCGCGCCCGCGCCGAAGACATCCGCAATACAGAAAACTGAGAAATACCGCGCCAAACGGAATGCTCCGCAGGCGCGGTGTTTTTGCAATAAAGAATTTGTATACGCTTTGTTTTTTGAAAAGTATGATTTCATGCGATTTTTCTTGCGATTTTTCTTGCACGTAAAAAGCAAATATGATAAAATAGAAAAACAGTGTATTTAAATAGTGTTCTTTATTGTACAGAATAGATAGAATTGCTGCTTTTTATCCACTTTTTGACGAATTTGCAGAGAATATAGCGAATTCTGCCTTTGGCAAGTCATTCTATCGGTAAAAATGAAAGCGCTTTCCGATAAAAATAAATTGTGAGACGAAACAGAAAGCGCTGCAAGGAGAAATCTATGAGTTTAAAGGAAAAAATACTCATCGCGGACGATTCGGAAATGAACCAAATGCTCCTTGAGGAAATACTCAGCGATAAATACGAATATGTCATGGCAAAAGACGGCACAGAAGCCGTCGATATCCTCGAAAAAAACGATGATATCGACCTCGTGATGCTCGACATCAACATGCCGAAAATGGACGGTTTCGGCGTGCTGGAGATTATGAATCTGCGGCATTGGATCAGCGAGGTGCCGGTTATCATCATCTCGTCCGAAAGCGATGTGGATTTCATCCGCCGCAGCTATGACCTCGGCGCTTCGGATTACATCAGCAGACCGTTCGATCTGACGGTCGTCCGCCGCCGTGTCGAAAATACGCTCATGTTGTATGCCCGCCAAAAGCGCCTTGTGCGCCTTGTGGAGGAGCAGGTCTACGAGCGTGAAAAGACGAACAACACGATGATCAATATTTTGAGCCATGTTATCGAATACCGCAACAACGAAAGCGGCCAGCATATTCTGCATGTGCGCACGATGACGGACATTCTCCTGCGCCGCTTGATTGAGATCACGGATAAATACCCGCTGACGGAAACGGATATCTCTATGATCGCTTCGGTTTCCGCACTGCACGACATCGGTAAGATCAGCGTTCCGAAAGCGATTTTAAATAAACCCGGCAAGCTCGACCCCGAAGAGTGGGAGATTATGAAGAGTCACGCCGCCATCGGTGACTCGATGCTGTACGACATCGATATGCAGCAATCCGAAACGCTGATGAATCTGGCGCATGAGATCTGCCGCTGGCATCACGAGCGTTGGGACGGCCGCGGCTATCCGGATGGTCTCAAGGGCGATGAGATTCCGATTTCCGCGCAGGTCGTCGCCATGGCAGACGTGTACGACGCGCTTACAAGCGAACGCTGCTACAAAAAGTCGTTCGACCACGCGACCGCTATTAAAATGATTACAAACGGCGAATGCGGCGCCTTCAATCCGCTTTTGATACAGTGCCTTTTGGACGTGCAGGATCAGCTTTTCGAGAACATGCACACAGACCCCAGACGGTTCGATTACCGTCAGGAAGCAAAGCGCCTTTCCGATGAAATGCTCGAGCAAAAAGAACTTATGCCTAATAACCGTGCGCACAGCCTGCTCACCTTCGAGCAGAAAAAGGCGGAATTCTTCGCAGAGCAGTGCGGCGGTATCCAGTTTGAATTTGACCACTGGACAAATACCGTACATCTCAAAGATTGGAATGCGCCGGTCGATCAACGAGAAAAATCCATGTATCTGACGGAATGGAACGACGTTTCGCTGCTCTCTGAAAAGGATTGGCTCGCTATGCGTGAAAAGCTGAAAGCAACAACGCCGGAAAGACCGGAAGTGAAAATGATTGTGCAGATCCCCGTTAACGGGGAATATCGCTGGCAGCGCCTTACGGCAAAATCGCTTTGGACAACTAAATACAAAAATTATGCCGGCGTGCTCGGACACTTTGAAGATATTCAGGATGAAATGGTGCGGCGCGGAGAAGAAGTGCTCGAAAAATGTTCTGAATATAGTGTGTCTCATCTTTTGAAAGATTTGAGCCGCGTGTTTGAGGTTGTGCGCCTTGTTGATCCGAAAACGAATGAGAACCTTGAGCTGGATAAAGACGGAAAAGTAATCACTACGCCGATACACTGCTATGAAATTTGGGGCAGAAACGAGCCGTGCGAAAACTGTATTTCTTCCCGCTCTCTGGAAGGAAAAGAGTGGGTCACCAAGCTGGAAATGCGTGACAGGCAAATGTACTTCGTGCTTTCTAAACATATCAACGTCAACGGACGTACCTGCACACTGGAGATTGCTTCGCATGAAGACGAAGCGGAGTGCGCACGCTGCGGCGGCGACAACGATGCGCCAACGCGTTCTTCGTTTATGAACTTCTACCGCGATACCCTGACCGGAACGTACACGAGACTGTATCTTGAGAGTTTCCAGTCCAATTTGGAAAGCGCAGATGCCGTGGCAATCGTGGATGTTGACCTTTTTAAGCAGATTAACGATACATACGGCCACCCTGTGGGCGATGAAGCGCTGAAAACCATCGCGAATACAATCCGTTCCGGCATCCGCGGCAGCGATACGCTCATCCGCTACGGCGGGGACGAGTTC
>OFRY01000747.1_pt1 | contig 17845 bp, 10 predicted proteins | sample 1543171 | NCBI WGS metagenome assembly OFRY01 (sample SAMN04209240, study PRJEB22552) | human gut metagenome | biome: gut; material: feces | host: Homo sapiens | place: USA: Oklahoma | reverse complement strand
CAATTATCTAACATAATGAGGTCTATTTCTATCCACTATATTATTTGGCGCTTACGATACAACAGTTAACGCAGAAAATGAAGATAGTTATCTCTATTTATCTGTTCCTGTAGATGATTGTTGGGATGTATTAGTGAATAACGAAAAAGCAGAAGTAAAGTCATTTGGAAACTGCTTATATGCAATTAAACTTCATTCTGGTACTAATAAAATTACTATGAGATATCATACAAAGCACCAAAAACTTGGTATTGGCTTAACAGCAGGCGCAATATTGTTTATAATCATAAGTGCAGTTTATAGAAAAAAATATTGTAAGGAGAACTAAAATGGAAGGTTTATTAAGTATTATAATACCATCTTATAATGAAGGACTATTAATTGATAATACCGCAAATGTAGTAGTAGATATCATGACAGAACATAAGATTCCTTATGAAATCTTATTTGTGGATGATGGTTCTAAAGATGATACTTGGAATAGAATACAAGTAGCATCAAAGAAACATGAACATGTAAGAGGTGTTCATTTCTCTAGAAACTTCGGTAAAGAATCTGCAATTACTGCAGGTTTAACATATGCAAAGGGTGATTGTTGCGTTGTCATGGACTGTGACTTACAGCATCCACCAATTAAAATTGTAGAAATGTATAGATTATGGCAGGAAGGATATGAAGTTGTAGAAGCTGTCAAAGAGGATAGAGGAGAAGAATCAGGTATCCATAGATTTATGGCTAATACTTTCTATAAGATTATCTCTAAGCTGACTAATATCGATATGATGAATGCATCAGACTTCAAACTTCTTGATAGAAAAGTAATGTTAGTACTACTTAATATGAAGGAAAAGAATTCTTTCTTTAGAGCTTTATCTTCATGGGTAGGATTTAAGACAACCCAGATTCCATTTAGAGTTGCTGAAAGAGAAGCAGGGGAATCAAAGTGGTCTACTAAATCACTCATTAAGTATGCAATACTTAATATTACTTCTTTCTCTTCTGCACCTATGCAGATTGTCACTATTTGTGGTTTTATCATGTTACTTATCTCTGTAGTATTTGGTATTAACTCAATTGTACAGTATGTGAACGGTACAGCTTTAGGAGGTTTTACTACAGTTATTCTACTTCAGTTATTCTCTAGTAGTATTATCATGATCTGTCTTGGTATTATTGGTTACTACATTGCACAGATTTATGATGAAATCAAAGGAAGACCTAAGTTCATCGTTTCAGAAGAATGTTAGAGTGGATGTGATTAATCACATCCTTTTTTATGCATAAAAAAGGTCCTCCCAAATAGGAGGAACCTCATTGTTAATAAATAATAACTTTAGTATTATTACGAATGTTGTCATAGATCCATTTTGCGTTTTCTAGATCTAATCTTACACAGCCATGAGATACAGCTGCATCCATTGAGTTATCAATAATTCTCTTTGGAGAATTCTGTCTATCATAAATCACTGAATGGAATAAATAGTTACCATTAATCTGAGTAAAATACCAGCATCTACCTTTAGTACCTGTATCAAAGTATTTACCTCTAGATTTGATATAGTAAGTACCGCTTATAGTAGGAGTAGAAGGCTTACCAACACAACATTTATAATACTTTGCATCTGCCCAATTATACTTACTTCCTTTAAATACACCTACACGATGTGCTGCTCTATCTACAATCACAATATAGTTTGTAGGGCTATCTTGGTTATTCGCAACACCATGCATCTTAGCTAAAGTTAAAGTACCACCAACGAGTCTACCATTTCTTACTTCATAATATTCGCCCTGACCATCAATCTGTGCATAACCAGAATAGCTCCAGTCTAAACGTCCATTCTTAACATAGAAATAATATTCACCATTGCAAGCAAGACCTGTATAACCCCAGTCTAAACGACCATTACGAACAAAGAACCATTCATTACCTTTCTGGACAAGTCCTGTATAGCTCCAATCTAACTTACCACCTTTAACATAGAACCATTCATTGCCTTTCTGAACAAGACCTGTATAGCCCCAATTGACACGTCCACGTTCAATATAGTACCAGTCATTACCTGACTGACCTAAACCTGTATAATTCCAGTTTAAGCGTCCTCTTTCAACATAGAACCACTGTTTATTGTATTCCACAATTCCTGAATGATTCCAATTCAACTTACCATTTTCAATATAGAACCATTCGTTACCACGCTGAACAAGACCTGTATAGCCCCAATTGACACGTCCCTTTACAATATAATACCAGTCATTACCTGACTGACCTAAACCTGTATAATTCCAGTTTAAGCGTCCTTTTTCAACATAAAACCACTGATTATTGTATTCCACAATTCCTGAATGATTCCAGTTTAACTTACCATTTTCAATATAGAACCATTCAATGCCATGCTGAGCAAGACCAGTATAGTTCCAGTTTACTTTACCATTCTCAATATAATACCATTCGTTACCATACTGAGCGAGTCCACTATAAGATGTATCAATACGATTATTCTTGAAGTAGTACAATTCTCCTTCAATTTCATTTAATCCATCAGGGTACTTGGTAGTAGTTCCACCGTTATTTGTATTACCACCACCATGTGAATTTTCAAATGGACTATAAGAATAGTTTAAATCTACATTACCTGAAATACCTGGCACCCTTCCTGTAGATGAGCACTGCCACATATCATATTTACCCTGGTAATTACAAACTGTATTATATTGTGCAACCCACTTAGTCCAGTTATTAAAACAACTATCAGTTAAATAATTAGTAAACCAATCTTTGTTCGCATAAATACCAACAGTATATCCCTTTGCAGATAACTTATTACAGAATGTCTTCGCAATATTCGCAATTTCAGTTTTGCTTAATTTCTTACGTATTGCCTCTTCTTCTAAATCATAATAAACAGGATACTTAAACTTCTTTCCCTGTAATAAACGAATCGCATGATCTGCTTCACTAGAAGCTTTTTCTACAGTATCCGCATAAGAATATAAGTAGACACCATAAGGAATATTGTTGTCTATACATCCCTTTACATTTTCTTCCCATTTCTTATCATCCTGATTCTTATCATTTGTACCATAACCACATCTGATAATCGCATATTCTACTTCTGACTGTTTGACTTTCTTCCAGTCAATAGTGCCATTATGATAGCTTACATCAATTCCCTTACAAATAGCCTTTGGGTCATTAGGCCACCCAGAATTAGTGGTAGCACGTGCAGCATAATTTGCATCGCCTCTATCCTTCATCTGACCATCAGTATACCTAAAACTGTTTGCTAGGTCGTTCTGTTCATAATAGCTCATTTCATCCTCTGCATAAGATGGTAAATAAGCTGTATTGAACACCATAAAGCAAGATAAAACTACAACACAAAACTTCATAAATAATTTTTTCATAAGCGTGTTCTCCTTCATGTATATAAAACTCTAACATTCTAATTAATGCGAAATATTTCACAAAAAACAATATTTATTAGAAATCTATAACACATGTTCCCATTATAACATTAACCTTTATAATCAGTAACCCCTTGTGATAACATTTTTACGTTCATTTAACATATTTACTTATATTTATGGGACATCTTATTTTGTATTTTGACTATATTTAATATGTGTATTCTTCTAAGCATAATTTTTTATTCATGATTTCTATTGCATGTGCTTTACATGCTTCTTTTAAGCTTATTCCTACTAGATTTAATATTAGTTCATCGTCTACTACTAATATCTTATTCATATATATCACCCGGCTTCATCATAGAAAAAAGAAGAGTGATAAGCACTCCTCTTAACTATTTATAATTTTTTTGTTTATGAATATGAATATCTTATGAAGCACATAAGAAGACATGAATGTAAGTATGAGTAGAGTAACCATGAATTCAAAGTTATCTACTATATTAATATGGTTATTTCTTAATATTTCAAAAAATAGTCCATGTACTAAATAGATTTCTAAAGAATGATCTCCTACCCATTCCATAAGGGGACTTTGAAGTTTGATTCTCATTCCTAATATCACGATAATTGCAAGATACATTAAACATTTGAATTCCATCCAGCCATACTTAAATGGAGCAAATACATTCAATACATAATAGAATACAAAAAAACAACCAATAATAATAGGAATTGATTTCTTGAGATTAGAATCAATTTGAGATTTAAACATAGCCCATAATATACCAAAATAGAAAGCAAAGGCTGCACTAAACCAATGATCTTCAAACTTAAACTTCATACATAAGAAGATATAGAGATATGTAAAGATAAAAGTAAAGATGATCATAATTCTACGTTTCTTAATGAGTTCACAAAGAAGCATAGAAATAAAGAAAGCAATATAGAAATAAATAATCGCATTGATATACCATCCATTACTAATAACAGAAGCACCTCTTTTAAAATCATAGATAAGAGCACCTAAAGTATAACCATATCTGTATTGTTTCAATACAAAATAGGCAATAGCCATTACAACAGATGGAATAAGTATTGTGAGTATTCTTCTTTTAGGAAATGACTTTACATAATTTCTTCCTTTATGCATATATTGATACATTAAGCCATATCCAGAAATGAATAGGAATCCACCTACCGCAATGTATCCAGAATTAATAAAAATATTATAGACATCACCTACAGATGCAAATATTGCGAGGTGATGGAATAATACTATGAGTGTAAATATCCCTTTTAAGTTTTTTGTCTGCTGTACTGAGAGATACTCTGAATTATAGCTAAGTAAATCAATATTATAGAATACAGCTATACAAGCAAGTATTAAAACAATGTTCATAAAAAAACCTCCATACTAACCATTCTAACATTTGTATTATGATTCATCAAATTTTACTCAACTTCTCTAGTAAAAAAACTGATTCATAGAGAATCAGCCTTATTCTTATACAGCAATATCATAATACATAAACTTTCTATCGCAGCTATAACCCATACAGATATATTTGTATCATCACCTGTTTTTACATGTGGTTTATGAGGTTTAGAAGGTGTGGGCTTTACTGGTTTTACCCATTCAGCCTTGGGTTCTATAGTAACATTATATTCTACACTTCCATCCACAAGTGAAGGAATCTCAACTAGAAAAGGAGCAGATTCAAACTGACTTTTACCACTTTCTACGTATCCCTCTTGTGCAATCAAATAAATACCTTGCGTTAAATTACTAAATGTTGTACGACCTAATGTATTAGTTTCTTGTAGTGAACAAGATATATCTTTCTGTTGTGCATATTTATATAATTGTTTGGCTTGTTTTTCTCTTGCCTCTGCACTGGTATCTACTAATGATATATGTGAATCTTTAAAGTTATCCTTCCATGTCAATGTATCATTACTCATATAGTGAACCTGATAGATTGAAAACTTAGCATCTGAAAGATTCACTTCATGATTCAATTCATTTCTACCCTTATATACAATCTGTATACTTCCTTTTCTAGAACCACTCTCCGCATGAATAGTTGAAACATTCATGAACGTACTCATAAGAAAAGCAATCATAAACACAATAATATTTCTTACCTTCATGTTAGTTTCCTCCTTTTCTTATCCCTTATACAGTAAATAATTGCGATAATTAAACCTATCAAAATCACAATTACTGCCATAATTAATACCTTAGACGTAAATGATAATTCTGGTTTAATATTTGTATTAGGCACTTTCTTTGTAGCTTCTTGATATGGTATACGATGTCCTCTCACTAATAATCTATGTGTATTAATCGCATAAGGTGTGCATGTCACTAATGTGGCATAATCTTTGCCAGGTTCTATAGATAATCCTTTTGTCTCTTCTGGTAATACTGTTTTTATTTGATCTATCTCATAAGCCAATGTTTCATCTAAGACCTTGATATAGAATATATCTCCTTCTTTTAGCTTATCCATATTCGTAAATAGAGTCTTAGTAGGTAACCCTCTGTGCCCCGTTAATACTGTATGAGTACTTTCTCCTCCAACAGGCAAAGAAGTACCCCAGAAATGTCCTACACCTGCCTGTAAGACTGTTTCACTTGTACCATGATAAATAGGTAGTTCTATATGAATCTTAGGAATACGTATATATCCCATCATTCCAGAACCATCTACATTTAATAAACTCTCATAACGTGCATCTAACTTTGTATCTTCCTGTGAAAATGGATCTATAAGATCTATATTTCCTAACATCTCTCTATTATAAGCACGTGCTTCTTCCAACATTCTTATCTTATCTGCCTTAGAGAGTTCTACACTCTCTTTATCATAATGAGAGATAACCTTAGAACCATTCTTCTCATTAAGATAACTACTAAAGCTAGGATATAACAACACGGAGAATGCAATCAAAAGTACAAATAAACGAATAATATCATTTTTAGTAATTTTAATCTTCATACACTTCATTTCATTCTCCCTATTAATATATAAATAATTGGAATTGCGGTTATCTTTTAAGATAAGATAACCGCTCATTCCATTAAAAACTATTTCTTAGTTTTCTCTTTTTCTATCACGGATAAAGCTTACTGCAACACCTAATACAAGAAGGGCTGCAACAACAGTAAATGCGATAGTACCCATACCACCTGTTGATGGAAGGATAGAACCAGTACTGTTTTCTACATCGATGATTTTATCATCTACATTTTCATCATTGTTAAAAAGAGTCCAAGCATTCACATCTTCATTAGTGCTCTTCTTAATCTCAACCTTGATTGGATCAGTTAACTTGTTGTATCCTGCTGGAGCTTCTATTTCTACTAAATAGTAAGTTCCTGCAGCAAGACCATTAACACGAAGGTTGTAGTTCTGACCATCAATTGATTTAACTGATTCAAATACAGTGTTTTCAGATGTTGGATCTACTACATAGTTACCATTAGATCCTGTTACTTTAATAGCATTAGTATCACTTGTAGCATCAGATTCTGAGTTATAAAGACTGAATTTAGCACCAGCTAATCTGTCATCTGTAGTACCTGCTTTAATCTTGTTGATATTAAGAGGGTATGTAGGTGTTTTAGCTTCACTTGGTGTAGTAGTTGTTGTTTCACCTGGTTTGTTACCATATTCTAATGTGGCTTTGTTCTTTTCTGTTACAACTGCATCTTTATTCACTTTAGCATAGTAAGTTACAGTGAATTCTTTACCTTTGTTTGCCTGGTTAGCTCTTACCCATTCAGATAAGTCAAGAGATATCTTTCTTTTGTTAGTTGTATCAAGTGCAGCTGTAGTAGGAGCAGTTCCTGCATTAACACTAGTGTCTTTAAATGCTACTGTTACATTAACTGTTGTATCACCTGTTTCAAGAGCTGTTCCATTTACATCGTTTACAAAATCAAGACCTTTTGATAATTCATCGCGGATAGTATATACATACTGGTCATATCCAGTTGTATCTGGTACTGAACCAGTTACTGTATATTTAACAACCTGACCAATGCTTACAGTATCTTGTTCTGCTTTTTTTGTGATGCTTGGAGCTTCAGTTTTTAAGTTTACAGTATTAGTTTTTCCTTCTTCTACTGTAACTAATGAAGACTGAATTTCTTTTCCACCTGTCACATATACTAAATAGTAACCTGCTGCTAAGCCAGTGAAAGTATGAGATTTTTTAGAATCTGCGATTTTGTTTGAAGTTGCAGTAGATGCTAAGTTACTTTTTAAAGCTTTTGCAGTGAACTTATTCGCGAAGTTCTGAACTCCAATTGAGTTATTTTTACCTAAATCCTTTACAGCTTTCGCAATTTCTTCATCTTTAGAATTTGTTGTAATAGGTGAACCTAATACTTCTACTAATGCATCCTTATAACCTTCTGTATTGCTAACAGTATAAGAATAGTTCTTTTTGTCTGATGACACAGTAACATCAAATAACTTATATAAGTTAATTGTCTGTCCCTTTAAATCCAGTCCATCTTTTACATTTACAGTAAGACTACAGTTAGTAGGACCTGCTGCAAATGCTGTTACGGACATAGTCATTGTCATAACCGCAGTTAATAACAATGCAATAATGCGTTTAATACTTTTCATAACTTTTTCTCCTTTTTTTCATTTCTCTTTATAATTTTTCTGCTTTATTTTCCTTATTCTTTCTGTATCTCATATCGAAATAAACAAAGAAAAGCAGAATTGCTATCGCATAAAATAAGTAGTTTCCAAATCCTCCAGTATTTGGAAGACATGGGAAATGCTTATTGGTTATCATAAACGTAAAGCCATCATCTGATGTCTTAATAGTTGTTGTATAACCATTAATTTCCGCTTCTGTTACGGAATATTTATAATAACGAACAGTTCCATCACTCTCTGTCTTATAGGCAGGAAGCCCTTTAATTACTTCTTGCCATGTTGATTTGTTAATAGAGCCCGTTATTCTGTAACTCTCATAATTTGGAACAGTTTGTGTCTGTTCTTTGCCAGTCGCATCCTTCCAAGTACGAGAAATTGTTACCGTAATACTGTCTGGTCGTTTATTATCGAAGTTATCGAAATCCTTCCAGACTTTATTTATAGTGAGTTTAACCAGCTTATCACATGGATCCTGTGACTCAGATGGTTCTGGTATCTCACTTTCACCCGTATTAAGAGTTGTCTTTGTATCAGCCATTAATACTGCTTTGGCAGGTGATTCATATGCCTTCAAATCAGCTGTCTCACTACCATTTGATAGAACCGCATTCTCTAGATTATTAAAGGCTTTAACTATATCCATATGTTTGATTGTATAAATATCCCATCCATTATTCTTTTCATAACTACTATTTAATACTTTGTTATTGTTTTTGATTTGTGTGAGAGATTTATCTAATTTTCTATAGATACGGTAGTTGTTTCCTTCACCTTCTACCTTTTCTAATTTATTGAAGTCGTAAACTGAATCTAATTTACTCTTACCACTAAAAGGTCCTACAAGATCCTTAGTCCCTCTAACTACGTCACAGTAGTACATGTTGTTGTTCTTTAATAAACCTTCATCATTAAATCCTACAAAACCACCACTGCGTCCATCAGTTTCAGTACCATCAGTATTGTTGTTGGCACCACCAGCATAAACATCATATCCATAGCTCACACCATACACATTACTATCAGTAATCTTTGTACGGTTTGCTTTAATAAGACTGACACTGATATTTGACTTTGTATCATTATCATCTAATAAACCATTCTCATCACATGGGAGTTTAATAGATGAATCTCCAATAGTAATAATTGCAAGATCTGTCTGTTGTTTATTATCTGTTGATTTCTTAGAAAGACCTACAGATATATCTAAACCTAGAAGATTGACATGAAGAAGATTTCCCTTATATAACGCTTCTACTTTTATAATTCCTAGATTGATTTTTAGAAGATTTGAACCCTGTAACTTATCTAGATAAAGTGCTTTTATAAGTTTGTTCACAAGCATAAATATGACATTGACTGGTCCAGAATCCAGTTTTAAATCTGCAAGATATGCAAAGCTTGTTCTACCTGCAAATCCTCCTGCTGTTCCTCCAGATGCAACCTGTTTTAATCCACTATTCAAATCACTGTCACTTCCTGCTGTACACTTAGACATTCTTGCAAGGTTTGCATAACCAATAAATCCACCAGCAATCTGTTCCTCACCATTTTGACTTTGTACCGTATAGCCATCACTTGTACCACTTACACTACAATCATCAATATGAGAACCAAAGATATCCATAACACCTAATGCTCCACCAAGAAGCTGTCCTGTATTATTTCCTAGAACATCAATCTTATCAGCTTTCACAACACCACTCTTACCAGAGTAACCAATGAATCCACCTACACTATTTAAGCCTCTTACATTACTTAATTGTGTAACTGTACTATTCTTTATGGAACCATTTAGAAGGGAACCACCAAAACCACCAGCTGTTCCACTGTATGTGACTTGATTGTTCTGTCCGAATTTTTTTGCAACATTCGCATTGACACTTAGTCCTGCATCCTCACTTCCACTTACATTTCCGTAATATACATAACTTCTAAAAGCGTCTAATACATCTGTTCTTCCAAGTTTTAACAACTTATCTAGTAGCGATGTTTCATTTCCTGCACTGATATTTGCAACTCCTGCCACATCTGCTACACCAAAACATCCACCAGCATATTCACCTGCAATAACAGAACGGATATTCGTTACACTAATACCAGCTGTAGGAGAATCCTTTTTACCAAGAACTGTTCCTTCCAGCATTCCTGCAAAACCACCTGCAGTTTTTGCATAAGAAGTATTATTCTTACCTGTTGTATATGCACCATTCACAATGAATCCCCAATCATCCCAGGATTCAACGTCTGCATAACGGATTGTAGCAACTGTCGCATTAAGTACTTTAATTAAGTCCGAAGGGGTACTAAGTAGTTTATTAAGTAATTGACTTAATAATCCTTCACCAGCAGTAGGGTTAAGTGTTGCTACAGAACCAGGTCTAGAACTTCCTACAAAACCACCTACGTAGCTTCTACCATCTACTCGTCTGAGTTTCTTTACCTGACAATGTGCAGTATTGTCTCCCCAGATTTGTCCACCAATAAGTTTACCTACATAACCACCAGCATAACCACAGTTATCCTTATTATTAGTTCCTGTAGATTCAACCATTAATCCACTTTGGTAGCCTTCTACTGAAGATTGCTTAATTACTGGGACAAATACATTCAGTACATCAATCATTCTTCCTAACTGAAGATTAAGACCGAGAATATTGACACCACCAAGATCTGCAGCACCACCATTAATCATTTCTCCAGCAAAACCACCTGCAGTTCTTAATCCTTTTACTTTCTTAGTCTGATATGCCTGACCATTTGTGATAGTACCTGTCTGCATAGAGCCAACATAGCCTCCTGCAGCACCACCAATCGCTAGTTTGATTTCATCTCGGTAATTTACTCTACCAGCAACGACATTGTATCCATAAGCATATTTATTAATAATAGCATCTAATCCTGCTTGGTTATTTACCTTACCATGCTCTGCAAGATCACTTCCGTAACCACCATACTTACCTACGAATTCAACCCATTTATTCCATGTTTCATAATCCATCAAAGCAAGTGGTCCATATACAGCAGTATTCTCTTCTGTAGGATAAACAACACTTAAAGCACCTAGTATGTTATCTACCTTTACTAATCCCCATAATAGAGATAAGTTCCCTGTACTTGCAGTGTCTGCAGATTCCATTAAACCGGTAAATCCACCGGCAATCTCTTCACCATATACAGAACGAATTCTTACTGCTTTACAAGTACTTGTTGGTCCAGTGTAATCTTTACCTTTCCACTTCTTTGTATTATTACCCCAGATATGACCACCTTCGTTATGTCCTACATAACCACCAGCCATACCTCGTTGTACCTGTGTTGTAGAAGATGCCTGTGCACGTACTGCACCACCACAAGGCACACATGTAGTGGAACTATTTCTAATAGTAGGTACAAAATCTTCTGCGACAGAAGCAAGTACACTATCAGCTTTTACTAATCCACCTAAAATACTTGCATCATCTAATACATTTGCAATATTACCAGGCTGTAAATCTCCTACATAACCACCAGCAGTTAACTGACCAATAATATAAGAGAAGTTATTCGCATTAGAATCCTGAATATGTCCACCAGAAATCTTTCCTGCAAATCCACCTGCATCCCCAAGTACATCATTGTCTGATGCATCAGAAGCCGTATTCTTATAAGATGCTTTAACCGCAAATCCACCAGGATTTCCACTCACATGAGAATGTTCAATAGTAGATACCACTACGTTTAATGCATCTAATACATTATTAATACCTATAGAAGCACCTAGAATACTTAATCCTTTACCTACAGAAGCTGCAGAACCAATATCCATATAACCAATATATCCACCAGCATATCTTGCTCCAGTGACTGCATATTGGCTTTCATTATTAAAGTATGTAGGTGCTTCTGTAGATTCTAAATCTTTTGGAGGTGTTACTTTTGTATGTTTTAAATGTGTCACATCACAATAACTTATCTGAACACCACTACCATAACCAATGAATCCTCCCGCACTTCCTGCATGGGTATCATCTGATTTTAATTTGTTCGTACTGACTGTAAATCCTGAATCTGACTTCACACCAGCATATTGTACATAAGGAATATAGGCGTTAATGAGGTTAAGTAATTGACCTACATCAACATTAAGTCCTTTAAGACCACCAAGGATACTAATACCTTTACCTGCATCAGCAAGTGCACCAGAGTAAACATTACCTCCAAAACCACCTGCATAAGACTGTCCATTGACATGATCCAAGTTATATACAGAATAGTAGTTTCCTTGTCCTGCATCGTGGTTATTAAGAGTACCACTCTGGAAGTTTCCTACGAAACCTCCAGCCGTATCTGCAGAAACACCACCGCCATTTACATAAGTAACAGTACACAATGTATAAGTTGGGATGAGATACTTAACTGCAGTTAATAAACCATTGATATCTAAAACACTTGTATCTTTAGTAATCCAACCTTTAAGATCTTCTTCAGATGCAACATCAGCCAGTCCACCTGTTTGTGATGTTCCAATAAATCCACCTGCATAACCATCTGTATCATTTGCGGATACTTCTTTAAGGTTCTTTACATCGGATTTATTAATTTCACAGCTATGACTCTTGCCTACAAATCCACCAGCAACATAATCAACAACACCACCATCACTGTTAGTACCTGTTGCTTTGACTGTTAAGCCATCAGCTACACCAATAACATGAGAATCATTGATTGTTACACGTACACCAGAAGCTACCTTTAATAGGTTCTTTACCTGTAAAAGATGATTTAATCCAAGAAGGTTAACTGTTAAACCTCCTGTATCCGCAAGATCTCCTGGACCAGCTAAACCAATCATTCCACCAACACGGTTATTACCTGTTACAGACTTTAAATTCTTGATTGTGACTGTATTAATTGAACCACCAATTGCATCACCAAAGCCACCGCCAATACGCTGTTCGCCTGTAATAGATAAACCAGTAGTAGGGCCTGTGACTGTTACTTTATCTACAGTAAAGCCAAGGTATGAAGCAAGTCCAAGAGTATCATTTAATAATCCGGCTACTTTAGCAGTTCCTAAAGAACCTGCAATAGCACCTACAAAGTTCTTTCCTGTAATACTTTGAACACCTGAGAGTTCTACATCTTTCACTGAGACAGATGCTGTGTCATATACTTTATTTCTCCAATAAGATACTTTATTTAAATAATCAGCACTCGATGATGCAATATAAGCACCATTACCTCTACCAGTCATACCACCTACATAATCTACACCACTTAAATTAAGTGGACCACTAACGGTAGCACCTAATATATAAGATGGATTAACACCAGCTAAAGATAGTAGAGAAGGGGAGATATCCGCATTACTGCTTAATAGCTTGACTACAAGATCAACAACACCACCTAGTAGGTTGTTTTTAGTATCTCCTTTACCTAAGTCTGCAGACCATCCAAGAGATGCAATACCTGCAAAGCCTCCTGCATAATCACTAGTCGATTTTACTTCAAATGTATTTGTAGAATTAACAGTACAGTTGACTGCAGACGTATTTGCAAGAGCACCTGCAAAACCTCCTGCATAAGTTTCACTTAAGACTGTGAGTCCTTTATTGTTTATTGAACAGTTTAAGAGTAAACTTTCTGGATTCATATTTGGAAGCTTTGTCTGAATATCCAATGCACCAGAAAGAGTACCTTCAATGACATCATCACGTGCTAAACCTACAAAACCACCTGTAAATCTTTTTCCACTAATTGTATAGTTACTATTAGTAATAGAACAGTTTTCAATAATTGTGCCTTTCTGTTGTCCAATAAATCCACCTGCATAATCTTTTTCACTTGAAGTAGAAATACTTAAACCATTAATAGAACAATTCTTTATTTTCGCATTAATATAACCAGTAGGAATCAATTTACTTACTGGAATCGCATTACCTAATAGAATTGTGATTAAATCACCTAATCCTAGACCTGGAATAACATTCAATATATTTGTAAGTAACTTTACTAATCCACCAAGTGCATTTGATAAACCACTATACTGTGTTTTACCTACTGCATAACCAACAAATCCACCTGTATTACCGTTTACGTTTTTTACATCCGCATTATTTACTTCTATATTAGAAACCTCTACATGACCTTCTACACGTCCTGCAATAGCACCAGTCGCAAGTGCTGTAGGGTCTTTCTTTCTTGCATCAAGAACATCCCCCAATGTTTTTCCCAGATCAATCTTGACCTGACCGAACGTTAATATAAATGTTAGACCACTTACAAGTCCACCAAGTAATTTACCTAAAGTACTTGTAAGAGTACTTACAAGAGTAGATGGATACCAAGTTTCTGTAGTGGTTGTATGAACTTTCATATTATCAAACTTGATATTTGAAACCTGTACGAGCTCTTTACTTAAACCAATATCATGCTCACTTACTTCACTTGATATTGTTGAGAAGAAACCAACACCCATTTGTTCACCAACATTGAGTTTATCTGTTTGTTCAACCTTCACATTAGAAATAACTGGTTTCTCTATCTTTGCACCTACATTCCAAATCTTATTGTTAGTACTCTTAGCACCAACCATTGTGCCTTGGAAGTTAAGAGGTTTCCAACTTGAACTACTTAAATCTATATCACGGAAGATAATATAATTCGCATTAGCGCTATATTTCTGATTTGCAGCTTTATCAATATCGAGATCAGGATTAATTTCACCTGTGTTCTGATCAACACCACATCTTCCTCTTGGCTTTAAGGGTGATACATTACTTAAGCTTTTGTTTGTTTCTTGAATTCCTCCAAAAGTATAGTCAGATACTCCATTTTGATTTTTCGTTAAATCGGCATCTCCACCATAAAGCATAATAGGTTTGCCGTTTTTATCCTTATCAACTTTCCATTTTAGAACATCTTGATAAGCCTGATAAACCGCACCATATACTTTTGTATCTGTTCCTATCTTTCTGAGCTGTGCTTCATTACCAATAAGAATATAAGTCTTATTCCCAATAGTCTTAACAACCTGACCCTTAAAGTCACGGCCTTCCGCATTTTCAGTACTTACGTTTTCGCTTACCTGATCTGCCACTAATTCTGGCTTACTAGAATCAAAACTTTGAGAGAGTACATACTTATGTGACTTACTATAAGTTAAGTAAGACTGATTCTCTCCATTAGGATATACCATCTGTCCCATACCAAACTGAGGTGCATCATAATCTAATGACATTACTGGTTCTGTTTCTGAATTATCCTGTGCAAGAACCATTAACTGATAGGGGTTATAGATAGTAATGGTATCTGTTTCTTTATTATAAAGTGATGTACTTTCTCTAGTTGTACCTGTAATGCTACCAGTAAAGTTATTTGGAAGTGTCCATATATAATCAGTACTCATCTCAATATCACTCATTAATACATATTGAGCATCTGATGTATATCTCAATTCAGTTCCTTCATTTTTTACTACTTCTCCAGAACCAATTGATCCATCCTTATCACCTGTATAAACATAAGCATCAGAACCAATCTGTTTTAACTGATTGTAGTTATAAATACAGATCTTATCATTTTGGTAATATGTCTCTATATTCTCAGTTGTTTCAGTTGTATTTGTATTATTATCATAAACTGTCTCTTGAGGCATATTATCAGTTTGATTAAAGTTGACTATACCTGCTGCATTTACCTGCGTACAAGCAAGCGCAATACATAGTATGAGAAGTACCCATTTATTGAGTAGTGGTTTTATTTTATTCATACAAGACCTTTTTCCTTCCTATAATATTCTGAGTTATTATTCAGAAAACATGTTGCAATTGTTCTAAAAAGCCCCATATTGTTGATATTTTCTATATAAACACACTTTTTTTACATCTTCTTGCATTATAGACTTATAAAATTGTTAATATAATGTGTAAAAAGAGAAAAGTTTTTAACAGTTTTTTGTCTAAAGTGTACCATAAAATATTACAAAATAAATAACGAGCCACTTATGCGACTCGTCTTTAATTACAACTGTTCTAATATTTTAAGTATTATAATGCCATTTCTAACTGCAAGTATTTCCGCACTATTATCAAATTCTATACCTGTTAGATCTACAATCTTAGATAAACGATAAGAGACAGTTCTAGGATGAACGTTCATTAACTCTGAAGTTTTTCTAATACTCTGTTTATTACTCAAATAACATTCCAAAGTACTAATCAACTCACTGTTTCTCTTTTTATCCTGTTTATTAAGCTTAATGACTGAATAAGGTATATATTGTCTTAATTCTTCCTTATCATTAATATTTGTAAATATCTGGAAGAAACCTAATTTAGCAAAATCTACGATTGATTTAGTTTTCTCTCCAGTAGCCTCTCTAATAAGACCAATATACTCTAATGCTGCTTTAGAATCCTTAAAAGAATCCTTTAATCCATGATATCCCTTCACACTCTTTCCTATTCCAATTAGAAGTTCAAACTTCTTATTTCTTCTAGTTAAAGAATCTTGTATATCTTTATGAATCTCTTCTAAAGTGTTTCTAAACTCTTTTTTTATTTTCCAATCTTTTTCGTTATAAATGTATAAGATATGATTTGTATTATAAAAAATACGCTCTTTTGGTAAGTAATGATACATTTCTTTCTTAAGATTTTTCGTCTCATTCTTCTGTGCGATACTATTTTTTTCTTTTTTATTCTCAGGCTTTAAATAGAATATAACTACTCTATATTCATCTGTATCGCTTAAATCAAGTAAACTTGAGGCATCATCTTCTTCGGCATCAGACATACCTCCATTAATCAACCAATAGTTCAAATCACGAAGATATTTAATTTCCATCTCCTTCTTTGTGACATCCTGAGCTAAAAGATAGAATAAAGCCGTAATTATATTATCTAATGTGACAAAGTCTAATTCACTCAACGGTTCATTCACTTCTGTAACCACTAGATAATAATGACAATAATTAAGAATATAAATCTTTTGAATATATTCCACATACTCTCTCTTTTGGCGTATATACTCATGCTTAGTAGTAATATGAGGTACATACTTTTCATCACCTATGATAGTAAACTCTTTTTGTCCTGTAATAGGATAAATACAGTGATAATTTTCATCATAGAGAGAAACAGAATTTCCTACCATAGTCTCTAAACTTTTAAAGAATGTCTCTATTGTTTGTTCATCATATCGTTCATGTAATAAAAAATGATTAATCTGATCTTGAACTATTTCACTATATAGATACTTTGCAATATCAAGATCGTAGGCATGACATAATACATATTTCAAAACAGCCCAATAACTAATATTATGTGGAAGTTCTAACACAGGTATTCCATGTGCATCGCAAAAGTGTATAAATAGTTCAAATAATTCCTTCTGATGCACTGTATCTTTTCTTCTTTTTATTATAAATCCGCTAACTCCCTTTTTATTCAATTCTTCTAGATGGCAAATCACTGTGTTCTTATCAAGATTATCATAAACTCTTAAAGAGGTTAGCAATAACTTACCCCCCCCGAAATTTCAATATCAGCCCTTGAAATAAATTGTGCACCTTTTATTTCTCTATTTGTTTCATACAGATTGTTTATTATTTTAATTCCAGAAAATTCATTACTTTTGATAAAATCTTCTACTGTATACCCCATTTGAAAGAATCCTCCATATTATATGATTGCCATATCAAGCATCAGCAATATATTATTTAATACAAACAATCAATATATAATAATAATATTAATTATTGTACATAT
>OFRY01000744.1_pt1 | contig 17912 bp, 13 predicted proteins | sample 1543171 | NCBI WGS metagenome assembly OFRY01 (sample SAMN04209240, study PRJEB22552) | human gut metagenome | biome: gut; material: feces | host: Homo sapiens | place: USA: Oklahoma | reverse complement strand
ATATCGCTTTGCGAACCGCTCGCGCGCGGAGAATTTCGCAAGCGAGATTCTTTTTTATTGCCCGAAAAATTAAAAAATGATATAATTTCCGCAGAACATATGGACAGATAGAATGTGCCGGATATGGGATGCGGTGTGGCTTTTCGTGCCCGGCAGGAAAGTGCAGAGGAGAAGAGATGGTCGTAAAATCGTCGGTGTTAAAGGAACTGGAAGAGTGCTACCGGGAACCGGGCAATCAGCTGGTTGTGCTGTACGGGCGGACGGACTCGGAGAAGGAGAGGCTGCTTAGCGCATTTGTGCAGAACAAGAAGCATTTTTATTACCGCGCGAGACAGGTGGCGGAGCGAGAGCAGCGCGCGCAGATGGGGCGTGAACTGACGGCGCGGTTTGAGGTGATGCTGCAGAAGTATACCTATGAGGAATATTTTAACCGGGTAAAGAGCGGTGATCCCACGAAGCTGGTAGTCGTGATCGATGAATTTCAGTATATTGCCAAAAAGGATCCTACTTTTATGGAGGCGGTGCTGAAACTGAAAGCGCACAGGCTTTATCCGGGACCTGTGATGATTCTGCTCTGCAGCTCGGCGGTGTCATGGGCAGAGCGGGAACTGGCGGAGTGTATCGGTGAGGCGGCATGCCGCAAAATAGACCGGAAAATCAAATTTACGAATCTGAATTTTCTGGAAGTGGTGCGGGCGCTGCCCGAGTATCCGGTGGCGGAATGTATCAAGACTTACGGCATCATCGGTGGTGTGCCGGGATACATCAACCGCTGGAACGCAAAAGCGGATGTAAAGACCAATATCTGTAGACTGATTCTTTCGCCGGGCGGCTATCTGTACCATGCGGCGGAAGATCTGATCGGGGAGAGTCTGCGGGAACTGTCTGTCTATGAGACCATCCTGGCGCAGATCGCGGCCGGGCAGGACAAGCTGAATGATCTGTACCGGACGACCGGATTCTCACGCGCCAAGATCAGCGTCTATATGAAGAATCTGGCGGCATTTGATATCATCCAGAAGGTGGTATCGTTTGAGACGGGCGGCTGGGAGAACACGAAGAAAGGTGTGTACCGGATCCGCGACAATTATGTGAATTTCTGGTTTCACTTTATCTATCCGCATCTGTCGGATCTGTATATGACCCGCCCGGAAGAATTCTACGACAGATATATCGCGCCCGGACTGGATGCGTACCTCTCCCGGTATTTTGTGGAGGTATGCATGGAATATCTGGGACTTCTCGGTATGGTGGGAAAGCTTCCGCTTAAGATTGCACGCATGGGAACCTGGGTCGGCAAAGAGGGGAATATCGACATCATTGCGCAGAATGAGATTCGACAGAATATGGTCGGACTCTGCAACTGGCAGGAACCCGAGCTTACGATGGAAATGTGCGAGGCGCTGTTCCTTAACATGAAGCGGGCAAAAATCGGCGCGGAATATTATTTCCTCTTTTCCGCACAGGGATTTGCACCGGAGGTTACCGCCATGGCGGAGCGGGATAAGCGGTTCGTGCTTGTGGATATGAATGAACTGTAAGTTGCCCGATGCCTGGAAAAATGCTATAATTTGCTTCATGCGAAAGTAATTGGAGGAACAGATTGTGGCAAAATCTTTGATCATCACGGAGAAACCGAGTGTTGCGCAGGAGTTCGCGCGGATTCTCGGCGTATCCGGAAGAAATGACGGTTATATAGAGAACGACGGGTATGTCATCACCTGGTGCGTGGGGCATCTGGTGGAACTTTCCCAGCCGGAAGCCTATGATGAAAAGTATGCCAAGTGGAGGTATGATGATCTTCCGATTTTGCCGGATCATTGGCGGTATCAGGTATCTGCCAGCACGAAAAAGCAGTTCGGAATCCTGAAAAAGCTCATGCAGCGGAAAGATGTGGAGAGTCTGATCTGTGCAACCGATGCAGGGCGTGAGGGAGAACTGATTTTCCGGCTGGTTTACCATCAGTGCGGCTGCAAAAAGCCGGTGGAACGACTTTGGATTTCCTCGATGGAGGACAGTGCGATCCGGGAAGGCTTTCAGAAGCTCCGACCGGGAACAGAATATGATGCCTTATATGAGGCGGCTTTATGCCGGGAGCGTGCCGACTGGATTGTCGGAATCAACGCAACCCGGCTTTTTTCATGCCTGTATGGGCAGACCCTGAATGTGGGGCGCGTGATGACACCAACGCTTGCGATGGTGGTCATGCGGGATGCAGCAATCCGGGCTTTCAAGCCGGAGCCGTTCTACTCGGCAGAATTAAAATTTCGGGATTTTCAAGCGGGTGGTGAGCGGATGAAAGCAAAAGCAGATGCAGAAAAACTGGTGGCAGAGTGCTGTCAGGCGGGTAGTGCCATCATTACCAAGGTAGAGCAGAAAGAAAAATCAGAGAAGCCCCCGGCCTTGTTTGATCTGACATCGCTTCAGAGAGAAGCAAATCGGCAGCTGGGATTCACTGCCCAGCAGACCCTGGATTACACACAGGCTCTGTACGAGAAGAAACTCGTGACATATCCCCGTACCGACAGCCGGTATCTGACGGATGATATGGCACCGCTGGTGCTGGAACTTGTTTCTGTGATCCAGCAGAGCTTTCAGATTCAGGCAGATGTACCGGCACCGGTGAATGCAGCGCAGGTCATCAATTCTAAGAAAGTCACCGATCACCATGCCATTATCCCTACAAAAACAGCGGTGGGTTATGACATTTCCTCGCTTCCCAGTGGAGAACAAGCGATTCTTACTCTGCTGGCGGTGCGGCTGATTTGTGCGGTCGGAACACCCTGCCACTATGCAGAAACCATAGTAGAAGCGGAGTGTGCCGGTCAGAAGTTCCGCACGAAAGGCAAAACAGTCACGGATATGGGCTGGAGGCAATATGCAGGAAAGCCGGTTGAAGATGCTGAGAAGAATGCGGAGGCGGGTGATCTTCCGGAGCTTTCGGAAGGCATGACACTGGAACTTGCCGGTGTCGATCTGAAAGAGGGCAAGACCAGCCCGCCTAAGAGATTTACCGAAGATCTTCTGCTTTCAGCGATGGAGAGTGCCAGCTCGGATGAATTTCCGGCTGGTGTAGAGCGAAAAGGCATCGGCACACCAGCTACACGCGCTGCCATCATCGAAAAACTGGTGCAGAAAGGCTTTATCGAGCGTAGGGGTGATAAGAAAACGAGATACCTTTGCTCTACGGACAAGGGAAATGCGCTGGTGACGGTGGTGCCGGAACAGATTCAGTCTCCATCCATGACGGCAGACTGGGAGGAAAAACTGCTGAAAATAGAACACGGCGAGTATGACAGCGATGCCTTTATGGGCGAAATCAGCAGCATGGTCAGCGGACTTGTTAAAACCTACGAGGCTGTAAAAGGAGCCGATGTGCTGATGCAGCCGGAACGCAAGGTCATTGGTTCCTGTCCCGCCTGCGGCAGTGATGTCTGCGAAACGGCAAAAGGATGGTTTTGCAGGGATAAGAGCTGTAAATTTGCGCTCTGGAAGGAAAACAGGTTTTTTCAGACACTGGGAAAGCAGATGACAGAGGAACTGGCAAAGCAACTGGTAAATCGTGGAAAAGCACGGCTTACCCATTGCTATTCCAGGAAGTCCAATCGTTACTATGACACAACCGTTCATGTAGAGACCGGCGAGGACGGTGCAGCAGCATTTAAGCTGGAGTTTGGAGGTAAAAAATGAGCATGAAAATGATGAATGCAGCTTATCTGGTGGATAATGTCGCTCTGCTTTCCTTGCAGGAAAAGCAGGACGGCGTGGAATTCCATTGTTTTGATATGGACAGCAAGGTGCAGACCACCGAGGGACACATTGGCTGGGATGTGTTGGATAAACAGCCGTCTTCTACGTTGGAAGAAAGCGCAAGGGTGGTAGTACTTCAGAAGATTCCCCAGCTTGACGGTCTTGCCGTTGCGCCGGTAGCTCCGGAGATGCTGGAGCAGGTACGCGGCGGCAGAAAGGTTCTCTGGCAGATGAAAAAGGCTGATCCTGAGCTGGAGAATGCAAAAAATATCCGGTTTATCACCAGCAACTACGAGGATCGGTTCAAAATTCCGGATGGCAGTGCAGTGGAGATCGAGTATCCGAACCGGAAGTTCTCAGCTCGCTGCGAATATATGGACGAATATCATCTGCGCCTGGGGTATGATGTTCTGCACATCTGTCAGCTGGCAGAAATGCTGGAACGCGGCGGTGGTACATGCCGCCCGGAGCCGCTGATTACGGAAGAACGCAGTGCATGGGATTTGGGAAGCAAGGGCTTTCTTGCCATTCAGACCTGTGAGGACGGTTACGACTATACCTTATATCATAAGGACTTTACGGAAATTGACGGTGGACAGATTGACAACACGGAAATCAGCATGAATGCAGCCAGAGACCAGATTCTTTCGGATTATGGGTTCGGTGGCCGCACCATGACGCGGATTGACTATGATGAACTTTGTGATCGTGCAGAGGAAGCGGAAATCAGTAGACGGGAATCTGTGCTGGGTAAACTCTCGGATTTGTCTTTCAGAACGGATACGCCGGTGAAAGCTGCCAAGGCGAAGGAGGCAGAGCGATGAAATACAAGCTTACGAAGGCAGAGCAGGAAACAGTCATCAATTTTGATAATGAACTGGATACCGCCAGCATTTATACCCATGACAGCCGCCTGATTAAGAAGCTTCGGGAACTGCGAAAACAGTATCCGGAGCAGTTTATTTTGGAGCACCGGGAGCATGGGTCGGTCACTTATACGATTCCGAAACGCTGTGTTGGTATCCGACCGCCGTACAGTGAAAAGCGGCGGGAACAGCAGCGACAGGAAGCAAAGGAAAACGGCCTGCCGTTTATGGAGAAGGGAGAAATGAACGATGGCAAGAATTGAAAAATGGGATGAAGTGCATGGAAATCAGGCACCGGACGAAAGAATGATGGCATTTCTCGACAGTGCTACCGACCAGTATGCGATTTTGCAGCTTCGCCGCATCGAGGATACGGTATATGAACGCTTTTCGTCTATGCGCGAACTGGAACGGATGGGGCTGGAACCGGATATTGACCATTATGAAGTGGTTTATACGGCTCCGCTGCTTCCCTACAAGGATCAGAATACGATGTTGGAGGAACTGTATGCGAAATTCAATGTTTCCCGCCCTGATGATTTTACTGGGCATAGTCTTTCTGTGTCTGACATCGTGGCTTTACGGCAGAATGGTGTTGTAAGCTGTCACTATGTGGATTCCATCGGCTTCCAGGAGCTGCCCAGATTTTTGAAACCGGAGAATTATCTGAAAGCCGCAGAAATGGCAATGGAAGACGATTACGGTATGATTGACGGCGTAATCAATAACGGAAAGAAGGAAGAACCGGCGGAGAAAGCATCGGTTCTGGATCAGCTGAAGGAAAAGCAGGAGGCTGTGCCGCCTGCGCCGCCTCGCAGGTGCTGCGAAGAAAAGGAGTTATAAATGCGTTTTACGGATGACGAATGGATGCTCATGATGCTTTACAGCCCTGGCACACGGACAGGGCTGATTGCAGAGCTTCAGATGATGCAGAAAAGTCTGACCGGCAGAGATAGAAACCTGCGCAGGTGGACGGCCTCGCTGCTTGCGAAACTGGCAGAGATGACGGATGCAGAATATGAGGCACTGGATTTGTATCCAGACGAATAAAGGAGAGGAGGAAAAAATAGAAGATGACGAAAACGGCTTATTATATGCAGATGGCGCAGGAAGCTGCGGCACAGATCACTGGCAGCAAAGAGCAGTGGACAGCGTTTCTGACCACATCCGCACGGCTTTATAAGTATCCTTTTGCGGAGCAGCTGATGATCTATAAGCAGAGACCAGAAGCGACGGCCTGTGCAGAGTACGATCTCTGGAATGATCGGATGAACCGCTATGTGAAGCGTGGCTCCAAGGGCATTGCTCTTTTGGACATGCGCGGCGAGCAGCCGAAACTGCGGTATGTATTTGATGTGGCAGATACCGGAGAACGGAAGAATTCCCGACCGGTACAGCTCTGGAAAATGAATGCGGAGCATGAGCAGCCAATCATTCGCGCACTGGATACAGCATTTGATGTTTCTGCCGGTGCTGGGTCTCTGGAAAATCATATCATGGAAGCGGCAGAACGCCTTGCAAGGGATTACTGGGAGGAAAACCGCAGGCAGATCAGTGACATCGTTGCAGATTCCTATCTGGAAGGATATGATGAACTCAACATCGGAGCTTCCTTTAAGAGAGCTGCCGCTGTCAGCATCGCATATTCCGTCTTTACCCGGACGGTGGGCAATGCAGATGACTATTTTGAGCACGAGGATTTTCTGGACATCTTTGATTTTAATACGCAGGCTGCCGCCAATGTGCTGGGAACTGCGGTCAGCGAAATGTCCAGCCAGATCTTCCGGGAAATTGAACGCACGATCCGAACCTATGAAAGAGATAAGCAGGCAGAAAGGAGCCAAAACTATGATGGAGCTGAATTACACGAAGAACGGCGATTACCTGATTCCGGACATCCAGTTGTCGGTGCAGGAACAGAAGCCCCTGGGCAAGTACGGGAGGATGCGCAGAGCGTTTCTGCAGGAGAACAACACGCTGCTGTACAATCACCTGATCCTGACCGAGAAGCTGTACCCGCACCTGTGGGAGATTCAGGAGACCGCGACCGCACGGATGGAGCAGATGATGGCGGATCTTCTGAAAGCGAATCCGGCACCGGACAAGAAATCAAACCAGATGGCCTGGGTGCAGCACATGAACATGCTGAAAGCGCAGGCAGAGGAAGTCATTCTGACGGAACTTATCAACAGTTAAACTTCATGAGTCTGTTTCAGTCCGAAGCAGAGCAGATTCAGAAAATTGATGCGGCGGCAGAAAATGCAGCCAAAGAAGCGGAGAGCGAAAAGCCCTCCGCTTTTGTCAGTGCGCCCGGCGGCGCACGTCTCTAACCGGTGAAAGTCCGGAATCCGCCCGGTGGTGGGAAGGATATAGCTGAAGGCAAGGGTGTTCATCGCGAGGTGAAATCTGAAGGAAGCCGGATGTGGGGAACATACTAACCCATGGGCAAATCTCTGGTCTGACGGACAGAAATCACATCAGGCCATGCGTGAGGGTAAGGCTGCTGAACAAGTCGAAGCCCAATAACCACACGGAATCACGTATGGTAAATGTGGCAGATAGATGGAGAGAAAGAGACGTGTGGTACCCGGGGAGGTCTGTGCGGAATGTCCTGAAAGGGATAACCATTATCGAAAGATAGTGCTGAACGTACAGAAGTCAGCCGAGGTCGTAGTAGTCGAGAGATGAAGGACCGAATCAACAGGAGTCTTTAGTACAACTGGGAAAGGAGGAAAGAACATTGGGTACAGAAAACAAAGATAGCTGCTCGCAAAGAGATAGCGCGGAACGTGAAGGGTATGTGAGAGCGCACCGTTCTTTCCGCCGGATATGGAAGGAAAGGGACAGTGCACAGCCGGAACTCTTGGAGGAGATACTGGAGAAGGGCAACCTCAACAGAGCTTTTAAGAGAGTAAAGGCAAACAAGGGAGCGCCAGGAATCGACGGGATTACCGTGGAGGAAATAGGCGCATACCTGAGGGAAAACCAGAAAGAACTTATCGAGAGAATTAGAAGGGGAAAGTACACCCCCGACCCGGTAAGACGAGTGGAGATTCCCAAGCCAGACGGCGGAATACGAAAGCTAGGTATTCCAACCGTAAAAGACCGCATTTTCCAACAAGCCATAACACAGCGCCTTACACCGGTCTACGAGCCGTTGTTCTCGGAGAACAGTTACGGTTATCGCCCGGGAAGAAGCGCGAAAGATGCCATTCAGAAGGTGAAAGAGTATGCAGAGCGGGGATATATCCATGCGGTAGCATTGGACTTGTCGAAATACTTTGATACCCTGAACCATGAGATACTCCTGAATATCCTGCGCAGAAATGTGAGGGACGAAGGGGTAATCCAGTGGATTAAGAGGTACTTAAAGAGTGGCGTGATGGAAAACGGAGTAGTCATGGAAACAGAAGAAGGTTCGCCGCAAGGAGGAAATCTTTCCCCCCTGCTGGCAAACATCTATCTGAATGAGTTTGACCAGGAGTATCAGAAGCGTGGAGTTGTATTTGTCCGTTACGCGGACGACATCGTGCTGCTGGCGAAAAGCGAGAGAGCTGCCAAGAGACTGCTGGAGACGAGCACGAAATATCTGGAAGGGCCGCTGAAATTGAAAGTGAACCAAGAGAAAAGCCGTGTAGTCAGCGTGTTTGCAATCCGAACTTTTAAATTCCTTGGCTTTACATTGGGAAAGAACGGAAAGGGCATATATGTCCGGGTTCATGGAAAGTCATGGAAGAAAATGAAGTCAAAGCTGAAAGAACTTAGTTCCCGAAGGTCAGTTCAGAGCATACGCCCTGCATTAGCAAAGATAAAAGTGTATATGTGTGGCTGGCTGAATTATTACGGGATTGCGGAAATGAAGAACCGAATAGAAGAACTCAATAAGTGGCTATACCACAGAATCCGAATGTGTATATGGAAACAATGGAAGAAACCGAGAACCAAGGTGAAGAACCTGCGGAAAATGGGAGTGCCGGAAGATTTGGCATGGCAGGCAGGAAACAGCCGGAGAGGATATTGGTTTACCACGCAAACGGTAGCGGTAAATATGGCAATGACAAAAGAAAGACTGATAAGCAGTGGCTTTTATGATTTAGCCATAGCTTATCAGTCTGTGCACGTCAACTGTTGAAACCGCCGTGTACCGAACGGTACGCACGGTGGTGTGAGAGGACGGCGGTTAATCACCGCCTCCTACTCGATTTTCTGAGGATGAAATCGACCGGATGCTGCGGACAGGCTCCAATTTTGAAGGCGGAAAGATCCGTATTTATGCGCTGTATCAGCAGCAAGGGGACGCAAAAGAACGAGCTGCATTCTTGAAAGCGGAATACGGTCTCGGTGGCCACAGCTATACCTTTATGGATGGCAGTCGCGGTTTTGCCGATTATAACGGAAGAGGTATTCTGCTTCGCAATTATGACCATGACCGGGAAGTGCGACTCACATGGTCGGCGGTGGATAAGCGGTTAGACCGGCTTGTGGAAAATGATCAGTACCTGACCGCGCTGGAAATGGAAGAGTATCGGAAGCTGGAGCAGGAATACGGCGCGCCGCTTCCTATGCCGACTGCCGCCCATGTGTTTCCGCCAACGCCACCGGAACGCTACGATACCGGAAATGAGCATGTGGACAACATGCTGAATACGGCTGCGGATGTATATGCCCGGAGTGAACTGGCGGCACCACAGCGGTTTACCGTGATGGAGACAGACGATGGTTATGCGGTCTGGGATGATATTCAGGACGGCATTCATGTGGAGCCGGATGGCGTCAGCGAAGAGTTTACCAGCGAATGGGAGGCAGAGACCTACCGCCAGCAGTTGATTGAAAAAGTTCAGGAACGGGAAGCAAAAGACTGGCTCTATGTTGAACAGAGCAAGCAGAATTTGCAGCAGGACATTCCGTTCCCAGATGTGGAATCCGAAGAAGCACCGGAATCGGCTCACGCAGAGACAGATCCTCTGGTGCTGGAAATGCAGGAACACGCCAGAGAACTTGCCAGAGAGTCTGGCTATGCACCGGATGAACGGTTTGTGGTCACAATGACCGGCAAGAACTTTCCGGATTCTAAAGATGCGTTTGCCATCTGGGATTATGTCAAAGAAGAGTATTACGGATATTCGGACGAAAAAGTGCAGACATTTGCCGATTATGTGAGTGCGTCAGAGGCGTTGCAGGAGATTCGCGGCAGGAATATGGAGGCTGAAAAAGAGCCTGCAACTGTGCAGCCAGAACCGGCAGCTCTGGTGCAGCCGGATTATCGCGTTGGCGATACGCTGTATCTGGACGGAAAGGCATTTACGATTGAAAAAGTCGGGCTTTTCGATGTGGAACTTCGGGACCCGGATTCCGTGTATCCGATCTTCCGCTCGGAAAGCAAGGAAAATCTGGCAAGAATTTTGGGGCATGAGGAAAATGTTCACCTGCACAATCTGGTGGTTGATCTGAATCCCGGCAGAGAAAAGCAAAGTGAGGAACAAAAATCGGTAATTCCAGAGACAGCGCCGGAGAACACTCATGCAGAAAACTATCGTATCAACAGCTTTCATCTTGGCGAAGGCAGTCCCAAACAGAAATTCCGTGCCAACATGGATGCTATCTACACGCTGAAAACCTTAGAAAACCAGCACAGGGATGCGACACCGGAAGAACAGGAAACACTGGCCAATTATGTCGGCTGGGGCGGGCTGGCAGATGCCTTTGACGCAGAGAAAACTGCCTGGACAGGCGAATATAAGGAGCTGAAAGCAGCTCTTACGGAAGAAGAATATGCCGCAGCCAGAGCTTCGACTCTGAATGCGCACTACACCAGCCCTACCGTGATCCGTGCAATCTATGAAGCATTGGACGGTATGGGATTTGAGAAAGGCAATATTCTGGAACCGTCGATGGGGGTCGGCAACTTCTTCGGTATGCTGCCGGATTCCATGCTGGGGAGCAGGCTCTATGGTGTGGAACTGGATTCCATCACCGGGCGTATTGCGCAAAAGCTGTATCCGCAGGCAGAAATCAAGGTGGCAGGCTTTGAGACCACCGACCGGCGTGATTTTTATGATCTGGCCGTGGGCAATGTGCCTTTTGGCAACTACCGTGTCAGCGATAAGCCATATGATAAACTCGGATTTTCTATCCACAACTATTTCTTTGCCAAGGCACTGGATCAGGTTCGGCCCGGTGGTATCGTGGCCTTTGTTACCAGCCGCTATACGATGGATTCCAAAAATCCGGACGCACGAAAGTATCTGGCGCAACGGGCAGAACTGCTGGGAGCCATCCGACTTCCTAACAACGCATTCCGTGCCAATGCCGGTACGGATGTGGTGTCGGATATCATTTTCCTGCAAAAGAGAGACCATCCCATTGATATCGAACCGGATTGGGTGCATCTGGGGCTGACATCGGAGGGTATTACCCTCAACAGCTATTTTGTTGACCACCCGGAAATGGTGCTGGGTGAGATTACAACGGAAAGTACCCAGTACGGCAAGGAAGAATGTACGGTCATTCCGATTCCGGATGAGGATCTGGGAGACCAGCTGCATGAGGCTGTGCAGCATATCGGCGGTCACTATGAAGCGCAGGAGCTGGCACCGGAGGAAGAACTGTCCTTGCAGGGCGAAACCATTCCGGCAAACCCTAATGTAAAGAACTTCTCCTATGCGGTGGTGGATGGGGATGTCTACTTCCGTGAGAACAGCATCATGCGAAAGGCTGACCTTTCTGCGACAGCCACCGGCAGGATCAAGGGTATGGTGGAACTTCGTACCATTGTGCAGGAATTGATCGACTATCAGCTGAACGATTATCCGGAGGACGCGATTGCCCAGAAACAGCGGGAACTGAATGTAGCCTATGACCGATTCTCCGATCAGTATGGACTTATCAATTCCCGTGCAAATGCACAGGCTTTTTCGGAAGATTCGTCTTATTATCTGCTTTGCTCTCTGGAAAACGTAGACGAAAACGGCAGGCTGGAATCCAAGGCGGATATGTTCACCAAACGGACGATTCGACCGGAACGGGCTGTTACCAGCGTAGATACTCCGGCTGAAGCTCTGGCAATCTCTATCGGAGAGCGCGGCGGAGTGGATTTGCCCTATATGTCGGAGCTTTTAGGAACGCCGGGGGAATATGAAAAAATCCAGCAGGAACTGCATGGTGTCATTTTCAAAGACCCGATGACGCAGGGCGGTGAGGAAAACGGTTGGGTAACAGCTGATGAATATCTGTCAGGCAATGTCCGGGAAAAGCTCCGAGTGGCAGAACTGGCTGCGGCCTCTGACCCTGCCTTTACGGTAAATACGGAATATCTGAGAAAGGCGCAGCCGAAAGACCTGGACGCTTCAGAGATTGATGTGCGCCTTGGTGCCACATGGGTCAATCGGGATTATATCCAGCAGTTTATGGAAGAGACCTTTGAACCGCCGTTTTATCTGCGCCGGAACATCGAGGTGAAATTCTCGCCCATGACGGCAGAGTGGCAGATCACCGGTAAGAGTACACCGAGCCGGAATGATGTCCATGCCTATATGACCTACGGCACCAGCAGAGCCAACGCCTACCGGATTCTGGAGGATACGCTGAATCTGCGGGACATCCGTATCTACGATACCGTGGAGGATGCAGACGGCAAGCAGAAGCGGGTTCTGAATAAAAAGGAGACCACCCTCGCCCAGCAGAAACAGCAGGCCATTAAGGATGCGTTCCAGAACTGGGTGTGGAAAGACCCTTATCGCCGTGCGGAACTTGTGGAAAAGTATAACGAGCTGTTCAACAGTACCCGTCCTCGTGAGTACGATGGTTCTCATATCCGCTTTGGCGGTATGAATCCGGAGATCCGGCTGCGTGAACATCAGCAGAATGCCATTGCTCATGTGCTGTACGGCGGCAATACGCTGCTGGCCCACGAGGTAGGTGCCGGTAAGACCTTCGAGATGGCAGCTTCTGCTATGGAGGCAAAGCGGCTGGGACTGTGCCAGAAATCCATGTTTGTCGTTCCGAATCATTTGACCCTTCAGTGGGCAAACGAGTTCCTACGCCTGTATCCGAGTGCAAAACTGCTGGTGGCAAGCAAAAAGGACTTTGAGACTGTCCGCAGAAAAAAGTTCTGCGCACGAATTGCCACTGGCGATTACGATGCAGTTATCATCGGGCATTCTCAGTTTGAGAAAATCCCGGTGTCCGCAGAACGGCAGGAGCGGATTTTGACTGCCCAGATTGATGAAATCGAAAATGCTATTGCTGAGATGAAATCCCAAAATGGCGAGCGTTTCTCCATCAAACAGATGGAAAAGACCCGGAAAGGATTGGAGGCGAGATTGGAGAAACTCCGGGCAACCGACCGAAAAGACGATGTGATTACCTTTGAGCAGCTGGGCGTAGACCGGCTGTTCGTAGACGAGGCACACGCGTTCAAGAACCTGTTCCTCTACACAAAAATGCGCAATGTTGCGGGATTGTCCACATCGGAAGCGCAGAAATCTTCGGATATGTTTATGAAGTGCCAATATATGGACGAGCTGACAGGCGGGCGCGGCATCATTTTTGCGACCGGCACCCCGGTCAGTAACAGCATGACGGAACTTTACACTATGATGCGGTATCTCCAGTACGGCACGTTGCAGCAGAAAGGGCTGACCCATTTCGACAGCTGGGCTTCTACCTTTGGTGAGACCACCACAGCCATTGAGCTGGCACCGGAAGGAACCGGATACCGGGCAAGAACAAGATTTGCGAAATTCTTCAACCTGCCGGAGCTGATGAACATGTTTAAGGAAGTGGCGGATATCAAGACTTCCGATCAGCTGCATCTGCCGGTGCCGGAGGCAAAGTTTGAAACCGTGGTGGTGCAGCCTTCGGAGCATCAGCAGGCGATGGTGGCGGAGCTTTCGGAACGGGCGGCGGCTGTGCATTCTGGTGTGGTAGACCCGTCGGTCGATAACATGCTGAAAATCACATCGGATGGCAGAAAGCTGGGGCTGGATCAGCGGCTGATGAATCCTCTCCTGCCGGATGACCCCAACAGCAAGCTCAATGCCTGTGTGCGGAATGTGCTTCGTATTTATGAAGAAGGGCAGTCGGACAAGCTGACCCAGCTGCTTTTCTGCGACCTCAGCACACCGAAGAACGATGGGACCTTCAATGTCTATGAGGATATCCGCGCTAAACTCATCCAGTCAGGTGTACCGGAGGAAGAAATCGCATTTATCCATGATGCTGATACTGAGGCAAAAAAGAAAGATTTGTTTGCCAAAGTCCGTACCGGACAGGTTCGGGTGTTGTTAGGTTCGACACAGAAGATGGGCGCAGGCACGAACGTGCAGGACAGGCTGGTGGCCGTGCATCATCTGGATGTGGGCTGGCGGCCTGCGGATATGACCCAGCGAAATGGTCGTATCATCCGTCAGGGAAACCGAAACAAAGAAGTGCAGGTTTATCAGTATGTGACGGAAGGAACTTTTGATGCCTACCTCTATCAGACACTGGAGAATAAGCAGAAATTTATCAGCCAGATCATGACCAGCAAATCTCCGGTACGTTCCTGTGATGATGTAGATGAGCAGGCTCTTTCCTATGCAGAGATCAAGGCACTTTGTGCCGGAGACCCGCAAATCAAGGAGAAAATGGATTTGGATGTAGATGTTGCAAGGCTGAAAGTATTGAAGGCGGATCATCAGAGCCAGCAGTACCGATTGGAAGATAAATTGATGAAATATTTCCCTGCGGAGATTGAGAAAACGCAAGGGTTCATCAAGGGCTTTCAGTCGGATATTCGGACGGTGGCGGCACATCCGCTGCCGGAAGAGGAGTTCTGCGGTATGGAGGTGAATGGCACACAATTTACTGAAAAAGCCGAGGCTGGTGAAGCAATCCTCGCAATCTGTAAAGCCAATCAGAGTCTGGAGCCGGTGCCACTTGGCAGCTACCGTGGTTTCAAGATGGAGCTGACATTTGACAGCTTCCAGAAAGAGTATCAGGTACTGTTGAAAGGTGAGATGACCCACCGAGTGCCCATCGGCACCAGTGCAGCGGGCAATATCCAGCGTCTGGATAATGCTCTTGCCGGGATTCCTGCAAGGCTGGAGAAGGCGGAACAGCAGCTGGACAGTCTTAGAAGCCAGCAGGAAGCGGCGCAGGCCGAGCTTGGAAAGCCGTTCCCCCATGAGGCTGAACTGGCAGAAAAGAGTGCAAGACTGGCAGAACTGGACGCACTGCTGAATATGGATGACCGTGGAAACGATGATGCTGATCGTGAGAGAACAACGGAAAAGCCGTCTGTCCTGGCAGAGTTGCGTGACCGTGCCGGTCGCATTCCGCCGGTGACACATCGGGATGATGAGGAGGTGGCACTATGAGTGTTCGGGAACACTGGATCAATGTCCGGGTAAACCCGGAAGAGCTGGCGAGAATTCGTGAAAAGCAGAAAGAATTGGGTATTCGGAATACCGGTGCCTATATGAGAAAAATGGCGATGGACGGGTACTGCGTGAATCTTGATTTGTCGGATGTGGCGCAGGTATCCACCCTTCTTCGGCGATGCAGCAACAACCTGAACCAGTACGCAAAACGTGCCAATGAATCTGGAAGCATCTATGCGGAGGATATCCGGGATTTGCAGAAGCGACTGGATGAACTCTGGGAGATGCAAAAGCTGATCCTGAAGAGGCTTTCTGGTATTCGATGACGGCGCAAACGTGCGGAATTTCTATTGCACATGGCACAGATGAAACTGTCTGTGCCGTTACATATTTTTTGCAGGTCTTCCTGTTGACATCGTGGTGTTTGACAAGCGGGTACGATAAAATGAAGATGAAAAGAAAAACGAAGGGGTGAAATCCATGAAGATCGTAAGTTTTTTGTTGAAGCTGGTGCTGAAAATCCTGTTGCTGCCGGTTGTCTTTCTGCTGCGATTTCTGTGCTTTATCTGGAATCTGCTGATGCAGCTATCCCTGTGGGTACTTTCGCCGGTTATGCTTTTCGTTCTTGGCTGCGGCATTTATTCTGTGGTTCGGGCGAGCTGGACGGATGTGTTCCTGCTGACCCTGATTGAGATGGGGCTGTTCGCAGCTGCGGTTGGTGCGGGCGGCATCATGGAACTGATGGAACGGCTGTGCGAGCGTGTAGAGGATGTTTTGACAATTTGAGGAGGGATTAGATGGATATTCAGTTTATGAAAGATTATTATGATTTACGATACGAGGAAACAGATGGAGAGAATCATTTTGTGGATGAGACTGCTTATCAGGAAAAGCAGTCTGAGCAATCGAAGATGGAAGACCAGCTGATGGAGATGGTGGGCGGCAGCGAATCTAATGTGTGGAAGCTGTACGAAAGCATCATGTGCGTCTATTTCGATATGGAAGAAATCATCAAGCAGGCCGTTTATTTGCAGGGAGCTTATGATCGGGAACGGATGTTAAAATGAGAATAGTGAATTGGTAAGAGCTGCCTTCGGGTAGCTCTTTTTAGATGGAGGAATATGAAAAATGGCGGCTACAAGACTAATTGCGCTGCATATCAATAAAGAAAAGACGGTAGCGCAGTGTCTGGCTGACCGTACTGATTATTCTGAGAATGCAGCAAAGACGGAAGATGGAAAATATATCAGCGCGTATGCCTGTGACGCAAAGACCTGTGATGAAGAATTTCTGCTTTCTAAACGGCAGTATGAGCATATCACCGGTAGAACCCAGGCGCATGATGTGATTGCATATCAGATTCGGCAATCCTTTAAGCCCGGAGAAATCACGCCGGAGGAGGCGAACAAGGTTGGGTATGAGACAGCCATGCGATTCACCAAGGGAAAACACGCATTTATCGTGGCAACTCATGTTGATCGTGCGCACATTCATAACCACATTATTTTTAATTCGACTACATTAGACTGCACCAGAAAATTTCGAGATTTTCGCTTATCCGGTCTTGCGCTGGCAAGGCTCAGTGATATCGTCTGCCTGGAACATCGGTTGTCGGTCATTATCCGGAAACCCTATGGAGAGCGGCAGAAGAGAACAGAATACCCGGAGAAAAAATCGCAGAGGGATGAAATCTGCGAGGCCATTGATGCAGCATTGGCAAGAAAACCAAAAGACTTCCGGGAACTGATTGAAATTTTGCAGGAAGCAGGGTACGAGTATAAAGATGGAAAACAGCCTGCCATGCGGGGAAAAGGCCATGCCAGATTTGCCCGTTTCCGCTCTCTTGGCAAAGGATATTCGGTTGAAGAACTCTGTGAAGTGATTGCCGGGAATGCGGTTCATAAAAGCAAATTTGCAGAGAAAACCCGCACAAGCGCAAGGTCAGCACAGGTGCATCAAAAGGCAGAGCTGTCGTTCCTTATTGATGTCCGTGCCAAAATGCAAGCGGGCAAAGGCGCGGGGTATGCGCGTTGGGCGAAACTCTTTAATCTAAAGCAGATGGCAAAAGCTATGATGTTCATGGAAGAGCATGGAATCAAGAGCTATGCGGAGCTGAAAGAACAGGCAGATGGAATTTCTGAAAAATGTGATGCGCTGCTGGAATCTGTAAAGGCAGATGAGGCACGTATGTCAGAAATGTCGGTACTGAGGAAGCATCTAATCAATTATGCCAAGACAAAAGATGTTTTTGCTGCGTATAAAGCATCCGGCTACGACCGGGAGTTCTATGAAGCCCATCGGGATATGCTGGCCTTGCGCAGCGCAGCAAAAAAGGCGTTTGATGCCTATAAGAAAGAGAACGGTTCTGACAAAAAGCTCCCGCGCATCAGCGAGCTGAACACAGAGTATTCAATGCTTCTGGAACGAAAGAAAAGCTCCTATGCAGAGTACCGCGAGACCAAAGCGGAAATGCAGGATTGGCTTGTGGCACAGAAGATTGTGCAGGAAATCCTAAAAGAGGACGAGCAGAAAAAAGAGCAACTGCATGAGCAGGAAGTGCGGCAGGAAGAAGAAAATAGACAAAGTAGTCGATGATGGAAAGTACGGTGCAGTGTGGGCGTAATGCTCATACTGCACCGGGCTTTTTTTTTGCACATATCAAACCACAAGCGCCCTGTGTGCAAAATAATGTGCATTGCATCTGTCATTCTATGGGTGGACGATATATAATAATATCAAAGCGAATGATGAGAATGTTCTAAATACAAAAAGAAAGAGGAAGACAAGATGGCAGTATGGAGATTACAGGTGAATACAGGAGGCACAAATGTTGCCGACTATTGCTTGAAAAATCATGTCGCAGCAATGGGATGGAGTCTTCGTGAATTAACCCAGGCAGAACGTTCTGGGATACATACATTTTTGGATTACTGTA
>OFRY01000734.1_pt1 | contig 18073 bp, 13 predicted proteins | sample 1543171 | NCBI WGS metagenome assembly OFRY01 (sample SAMN04209240, study PRJEB22552) | human gut metagenome | biome: gut; material: feces | host: Homo sapiens | place: USA: Oklahoma | reverse complement strand
GGGGGGGGGGGGGTAATTCTATGAGCGTTACTATCTGTGCAAAATGGCGGAACTGTTTTGTTTGTAAGATAGGACTCCTTTTTTATTGGAGGGAATGGGATTTTTTATTCGAGGGTTTTAACGAGGGTGCCAATGGGAAAGCTCCGATACGATTCTGAACCAAGCTGTTTAGGCAATATAGGGGGAGGGAAGAATGGTTGATGGAAAATTCACCGCAAAGGAGCGCGCGTATTTGGCCAGCCTTCCCGCAGTGGAAAGCGTGAGCGCGTCGCATATCCGGTATGCCGACAGTTTCCGCATCGAAGTCATGTGCAGATACAATGCGGGCGAATCGCCGGCCGCCATCTTCCGCGAGGCGGGTCTCGACCCGAAACTCATCGGATACAAACGCATTGAGCGGTGCATTGCACGCTGGAAAAAGCAGGAGGAACGAGACCGCCGCAACAGCAAGCGGGTGGACCGCGACGACCTGCGCGTCATTCGGCATCATGATCTTATGCGCGATGATGCGCAATCGTCGGCAACGGAATCGCAGGATGCGCTTTCGAAGCTCGCCCAAGCGCAACTCATCATCAACCAATGCGACGAATTGATCGCGAAACAGGCGTTGCGCATCGACGAACTGGAACGTGTGCTGCGAAAGCTTGTCGGGTGACGGCACGGTTGCGTGAGATGGAGGAAACGGCGGAATGGCATGACGGTCGTTGGCCGTCACCCGAAGAGGCTCCGATGGGTGGTCGACTTTCGTTGGAAAGTCGCTTTCCGTCGTTCGAAGAGGCGATTGACGTTGCCGACGAAATGCGTCAACGACGTCACGCTCGCGGCAAAACGCTGGCGATGCGTGCGATTGCGGCGCTGTTGATTGTCGCTGCGATCTGTATTGGCGGTTTTCCGGCGATGTTGCAGTATCGGTCGGCGCGTGATCTGTCGGGAACGTCGGTAAGATCCGCGCAGACGGTTGCGGGCTGGCCGTATCCGCAGGCGGATGACGCGTTCGCCGCGGCCCAGGACTATAACAAGCGGCTTGCGGAATCCGGACAGCCGATTTTGGGTGAGGCGAAGGATCCGTTCGCTGATGTGCGTGGAGGATCGCGTGCCAGTGTGTCCGATTCTGGTGAATCGGACAATCAGAGTGGTGCGGGTACAGGCGCGGACGCCGGTTCCGCAAGCGCCAGTTCGGCGGACGCGGAGTACCGGAGTCTGTTGGATTCCGGCGGTGGCGTGATGGGTACGATTCGCATTCCGAAAATTTCCGTGAGACTGCCGATCTACCATGGTACTTCCGAATCGGCGCTTGCTTCGGGCGCGGGCCACCTGTACGGCAGCAGTTTGCCGGTCGGCGGCAAGAGCACGCATGCGGTGCTCACCGGGCATCGTGGACTGGTCGAGGCGGCCATGTTCACGCGGCTTGATGAAATGCGTGTCGGCGACTACTTCTACATCGAAGTGATGGGTCGAACGTTCGGCTATCAGGTGGACCGTATCACGGTGATCGAGCCGAACGACACGTCGCAGCTGAAAATCGTGCCTGGTGAGGATCGCGTGACCCTGATGACCTGCACGCCATATGGCGTCAACACGCACCGTCTGCTGGTTTCGGCCACACGTTCCGCCATTCCAGATGAGATTCCCGCCGAAAACGACGCGGTGAAGGATGCCCGCGCGATTGGTGCGATCACAGGTATTGCGACTCTCGTAGTGGGCGTGTTGTTGGTTTGGTTGCGACGCAAGCCGTGGCATATTCGCAGGCATGCTGCTTGGTGGCCGAAGCGTGGCTGATTCGGTTACATTTGCGTGAATAATCGCGCTTTTCGCACGTTTTTCCTTTTGTGATGTCGGGTGATTGCGCCGTAGGAAATGTGTTGCAGGGATTTTGTTGTTGCGCTGTTGCCAAACCCCGACTTTCCCGCACGTAGGGTGTGCGCGCGATTGTTTGATTTCCTTTAGTTTTCAGGGTTGAAGCAGTGTCGGATTGCTCCAGGCGAGTCAGTGGCGCGATTCGATGAGAGACGTGAATTAAGGGGATGCATATGAGACATGCGCACAACGAGGCAAAGCCGAGGGGAAGCTTTGTTCAACGCATGGTTGCGGCGCTCGCTGCGATTGCCATGCTTGGCGGCTTGGGTTACGTCACCACGTCTTCCGCCATTGCGGAAGACGACCAGAATCCTTCCGGTGACACTTCCACCTTGCAGCCTGCGAATAGTAAAATCATTGCCAAAATCGAAGGTGGAGACGGTGATCAGTATGCGTTGCATTTGACTGCGTCCGGCGATAGTTCGTCGTCCACGGTTACGACCGCGGTGCCTGCCGATATTGTGCTGGTGCTTGACAAGTCCGGCAGTATGAAAAACAGCAACCGTGACACGAATGCGAAAAACGCTGCCACGGCCTTGGCGAGTAAGCTTCTGACGGCCGCGAATGCCGCTCTTCCGGCTGAGCAGCAAGTACAGATGGCGGTGGTGACGTTCAGCGACAGGGCGCGAACAACTTCGCAGTTCACGACTTCCCCTGGCGCTATCGGCACGGCCGTCAGTGCGTGGCCAAATGGCGGAACCAACTGGGAAGACGCCCTGAAAACAGCGAACGATCTGTCGTCAGGACGTTCCGGTGTGCAGAAGCATATCGTCTTCCTGTCTGACGGCAATCCGACCTTCAGAATCACATCCTATTCCGGATGCTTCAAGTGGAGTGGGTTCGGTCAGGGATGGGAAAGCCATCCTGAATACGGGACACAGGCGGAGTGCGAGGCTAACAATAAGTGGTTGGACCAGTCCTACCAGTGGAAAACCGACCCGGACGGCTCGGACGGAAACATCCACGGCGAGGGCGATGACGATAGCTACGGCTACAACTATGCGGCCGCTCTGTCGGAAGCCAACGAACGCGGGAACGCAGCCCTGTATGTGGTGAAGGTTTCGGCCGACGCCAATAAGATGAGCGACCTAGCCAAAGAAGCGAACGCCGTCACCGGCAAGGAATACGACGGAACGTCCGCGGAAAATCTGACGAAGGCATTCGAACAGATCTACAACACCATCACCACAACCGCGAAAATCAGAGCGTATTCCATCACCGACACCCTGTCTCAATGGGTCGATCCGGTCGATTTCGCCGATGTGGCAAACGGCACCGATATCACGCGATATGTGACGGTAACCAACAATGGCACAACCGTAAGTGGATATACGGCCGTCTACAACGTCGACGACAACGGCAATCGCACGATTACCGTGACATTCAACAATGGGAACGGCATGATCGTCGACAAAAACGAAACCATCGACGTTTCCTTCAAGGTAAAACCAAGCGACGCCGCATATGCGGATTACGCAAGCAAGCAGCAATACCCGGACACGGGAGAAGCCAATACCGGCAATGAATCCGCAGGAAAGCAAGGATACTTCTCCAATGCCGGAGCGCATCTGAACTACTGCGTGGTCACGTCCGTTAACGACCAGGAATCGGAATGCACCCAACAGACGCTCGACTATGCCAAACCGGTCGTGCAAGTCAGACTTGGCCAAATCACCATCAACAAGGTGTGGTCCGACGGTGCGAGCAAGCATGCGAGCGACGCGGTGACGGTCCAATTGCAGCGCACGAAGACCGGGGAAGCGGCCGCACAGGCTGAAAAAGTAGGCGATCCAATCACGTTGAACGCGTCGAATAATTGGACGGCCACGATCGGCAGATTGCAGCCCGGATACACCTACAGCGTGGCTGAAACGTCGGAAGACAGCCGCTACGCGGTCTCCTACCAGTATGGCAATGCTGCGAGCAACGCGACCGGCGTGGACCTCACCAAAGCCATGGTCTGGCAGAGTGACGGCAACGGCGGCAACATGACGGCCACATTGACCAACACGTTGAAGAGCGCGACGCTATCCAATGTGATCACCGTGCAGAAAATCCTAGAGGGGCGCGACTGGAAGGCAGGCGATTCGTTCGATTTCGAACTGACCGCAGACGGCGACGCGCCGCTGCCGGCCGATTGCGCGCAACAGGCGCAACAGTCGTGCAAGGTGACGGTCGCCTATGATGCTGATTCCCCGGATAGCCAGCATTCCGCAACGTTCGGTGACATCACCTACAACGCTGGAAAAGCCGACTACACGTACACCATTACGGAAGGCAACGGCAATATCGCAGCCCTGCACTATTCGGGCGCGAAATACCAGATTGTGGTCGCCGTTACCGAAACGAACGGCGCATGGACGGCTTCGGTGAAATCCGTGACGAAACTGCTCGACGACAACGGCAAGAACGTTTCCGAATCGCAGAAAATCGGCGATTCGATCGCATTCACCAATACGTATGTGGCGGTGTCGGCGTTGCCGTTGACGGGCGGAACCACGGATCGTCAATGGCTGCTGGTTGGCGGCTCGATCGGCGGACTCGCAGTACTGCTGGTTGGCGCGGCTGGCGTCTGGAACAGCAGGAAGCGTCTCGTCTGAGACGGTTCCTCGGGCTGGACTGCCCTACCAACCTTCACGGGGCGGTCCAGCCGCACATCACAAATTTGTGGATCCGGAGCATGTTGGGCTTCAGATCCCGTTAGCAAAAACAAACACAGCATCAACAACACAATGAGAGGGGATTCTCATGAAGATGAGGAAACTTTTCGCCGGTATCGCCGCCGCTGCGACGTTGCTGGGCGGCATGGCCCTGGGCGCAACCAGCGCACAGGCCGACGGCAGCGGCACTGTCGTCAAGAGTGATGTGAATTTCACATTCACTGCTCAGGACGCCAAGCAGCTGACCAATCGTAAGCTGGACGCCTACAAGATCGCTGACTATGTGCAGTACGGCACTGGTAGCAATGCAACGTACGGTGTGCAGACTGCCGGCACGGTGACGGATAACTCCGGCATCAAGGCTGCGCTCGAAGCTGCTGTTGCAGGCACTAATAAGACGGTTCCGACCGATGGCGGCGATCTGATGGCTTGGGCGCTCGCCGAAGGCGTGCTGTCTGTGGACAATTCTGCAGATGGTGCATGGAATAATAGCGCTTCCCGTAAGTTTGTGGAATCGCTGAAGACCACGACTGACAAGCTTGGTACCGCAGAAGAGGTTGATTTGGGTGCTGCCGCTAATGGCACTTCCGCTACTGTGACGCTCCCTGCAGGCCTGTACCTGTTTGTGGACGCGGATTACTCGGTTGGCACCAATGGAGCTGCCACTCCGTCTATCGCAATCCTCGTTGGCTCCGGTAACGTTAAGGATGGCGTGCTGAATCCGCTCACTGAGGCAACTGTGGCCATTAAGAACCAGACCACTGCCGTGACCAAGAAGGTGAATGGAGCGGACGTCATCACCGCTTCCGTTGGCCAGAAAGTGACATACACCATTACGAGCAAGGTGCCGCAGAACACGCAGTACTACAGCGATTACGGCTACACCTACACGGATACCCCGTCTGCTGGCCAGACTGTGGATTTCGATTCCCTTAAGGTGACGGTCGGCGATAAGAGCCTGAACAAGGGTACGGATTACACCGTGGCCCAAAACAAGAATGGCACCTTCACCGTCACCATCAGTTCCATCCAGAAGCAGACCGCAGGTGCACTCATTACTGTGACCTATGCTGCCAAGGTTACTGAAGCGGGAGCCTCTGGCAGCAAGGCCGTGACTAACGCGGTCGTGCTCTCCGACAATGGTGCTGAAGCTACTGACAGCACTACCATCACCAATAGCGGGTTCTCCTTTACCAAGACCGACGCTCAAGGCAATCCGCTGGCCGATGCTACGTTCACGATCCGCGTTCCGGGTGTGGATGGTTCGTTCACCGCCACCTCTGACAAGACCGGCACAGTGACCTTCAAGGGTCTTGCAGATGGCACCTACGAAGTCAACGAAACCACGGTTCCGAATGGCTTCCAGCAGAGCCTCAAGGCCAAGTTCAATGTCATCATTGAGAATGGTGAGGTCAAGTTCAGGGGTACGGATGTGTGGGGCCTGGCTCCGAAGGAGTCTTCCGATAAATACCAGGTCAAGAACGTGAAGAACGTCACCCAGCTGCCGCTCACCGGTGCTGCGGGCACGACCCTCTTCACCGTGGTGGCGCTGCTCGTGGCAGGTGCCGGCGTTGCCGTCGCGCTCAAGTCGCGCCAGCGCATGCGCTGATACGCGCTCAATCGCTGAAACAATAAGCGCATAAGCAGCCATAAGCGGGCATTCGCGGAAACCATCCGTGGATGCCCGCTTTTCATGTCTTTTCGTGCCTTTCCATACTTTTTAGGGGTGAAGGTTTTGCACGGGGCAATACGGGATCGAAACGGGTGAAATCCGGTACCAAACGGCGAAATCCGGCATGAAAAAGGTATCCGCAAGTGGCAGTTAGGTGGCAAAACAGTCGTTAAAAAGCAATCATGCAGGGGTTGCAGGTGGGGGCATCTCACGACAATGGCACCCTACAATCGCAAGCACATCCATGAAAACAGTGGAAAGGCGGGTGTCATGGCACGAGGTGGGGGAGCATTCAGCGACGAGGAAATCCAACTATTGCGCGGACTGCCGGCGGTCGCCAACGTAACGCGCAATCGCATCACCTACGCCGATTCGTTCAAGCAAGTGTGCACCATCCGCTACTTGACAGGCGAATCGCCAACCAAAATCTTCCGGGAAGCGGGACTTCCGCCGGATCTCATCGGATACAAGCGCATCGAACGGTGTGTGGATCGTTGGAAAACGTCGGCCATCAAATCCGTGACCGGCAGCGGCAACATGAGCGACAGCGAGATCATCGCGCAACTCGTCAACCGGTATGAGCATGCGTTCGTGATGAGGCGCAACCTCGATAGCATCACCAACAGGACGATGGAACATATTCCCGTCAAAGCGCAAGGCGACGACGGCATCGACGTGGGAACCGCGAGCATCATCATCAAACAGCAGGCACGCCGTATCGACGAACTGGAGCGCGCGAACGCCGAACTGCGCGGGCAAATCGCCGCCACCGCCTGACCCAGACCATCGTTATGCTGCGTAAGTGTCTGATTCTGCAGAATCGGACAAGCGAGGCGCGATTTGTGTCGGACAGTTGGGCGTATCTCACTTATATATGGCAGTCAGCCTGCGGAAATACGCCCAAAACGTACCCCCTAAGTGGTGTTTTGCCGTGAGCAAGTGCCATATATAAGCGAGAAAGTAGTGGTCAACCTCGTGAATCTGCCATATATAGGCGAGATAGGGCGGCAGGGGGGTATGGCGAGGCGAAAATACGGGAATAAGGTGGTCGGATGGGCACGGTTGACCACAAACGGGATGCGCCAGTGCCGCAAAATCTGCGTACGTGCCCAAAAACAAAGCTTCGGCGGGCGCAATGTGCGGTTCGCGGGGTAGGGTAGTGAACATTATGACTTCCGAGAACACCAATTCCGCGGGCTCAAGCGCCGCGCACATCAAATCCGTCGAAAGCCTCGACCAAAGCAACGAAATGGAGCGAGGCCTGAAAAACCGCCACGTCCAGTTCATCGCCATCGGAGGCACCATAGGCACCGGCCTGTTCCTAGGCTCCGGCAAGTCGATCGCACTGACCGGCCCGAGCATCATTTTCGTGTACATCGGCGTTGGCCTGATTATGTTCCTGCTGATGCGTGCCATCGGCGAAATGATGTACAGCGATCCTAGCCAGCACACGTTCATCAACTTCATCACGCGCTATCTCGGCCGCGGGTGGGGTAAGTTCGCCGGCTGGACGTATTGGATCGTGCTCATTCTGACCGGCATGACCGAAATCACCGCCGTAAGCACATATTTCGTAACGTTCTTCGGCACATTCGGCATAGACCTGAACTCGTGGAAGTGGTTGATCGAACTGTGCTTCCTCGTAGCGCTCACCGGCATCAATCTGATTGCGGTGAAAGTGTTCGGCGAGGCGGAATTCTGGTTCTCCATGATCAAGATCACGCTGATCGTCGGCCTGATCGTTACCGCCATCGTGATGCTAATCATCGGCTTCAGCTACCCTGCCACGCATATCGAGGGCGTGGACGGCACAGTGTCGGGCGCCACGGTGAGCCTCACGAACATCACCGACGGCTTCCAGCTCGCGCCGAACGGCTGGATGAACTTCTTCATGAGCTTCCAAATGGTGTTTTTCGCCTACCAGCTCATCGAATTCGTGGGTGTCACGGTGTCGGAAACGCAGAATCCGCGCGAGGTGCTGCCGAAGGCCGTGAACGAGCTGATCATGCGTATTCTGATCTTCTACGTGGGCGCGCTGATCGCGATCATGGCTATTGTGCCCTGGCGTAACTTTCACGAGAATTCCGATGGCTCGTTCGGTTCGCCGTTCATCATGGTGTTCAAATATGCGGGTCTTGATTGGGCCGCCGCCCTGGTGTTCTTCGTGGTGATTACGGCTGCCGCGTCGGCGTTGAATTCGCTGATTTATTCGGCCGGTCGTCACTTGTATCAGCTTGCTTCGGATTCCGAGTCGCCTGCGATGGCGCGTTTGGCTGAGGTTTCCGACCACAAGGTGCCTGCGAAGGCGATTGTCGCTTCGGGTTGCATGATTCTGTTCTCCCCGATCATCAACGCGATTCCGGGTATTTCCGGCGCGTTCGTGCTATTCGCTTCGGCCGCCAGCGCTGTGGTGATTTTTATTTACGTGCTGACGATGCTCGCCCACCACAGGTATCGTCAGAGCAGCGATTTTCTACCGGACGGTTTCGTCATGCCCGCTTGGCAGGTGTTTGATTGGATTGCGATCACGTTCTTTGTGCTCGTGTATGTCACGTTGTTCCTGTCGACGGACACGATTGGTTCTGCGATTGCCGGTCTGATTTGGCTGGTTGCGTTTGGCGGATATTGCCTGCTACACGAACGATTCCAGAATCGCGATCTTAAGGAAGCCTTGCAGCAGTAACGTTTGCAGGTAACGCAGGATACAAGTAAGGGGCGTTTGCCGAACGTGAGTGCATCACGTACGTTCGGCAAACGCCCCTTTCAGCATGGTCTTTGCGCGAATCCCCATTACGGGATCCAGTGCAAATCAGCCGATGTAGTCGGCCTCGTTCGTCGGGCTGGACGGCACGGCATGATCTTCCGTAACCTTGCCCAAGCCAGACAAATACGCTTCACGACCCGCTTCGATCGCCTTCTTGAACGCGCGTGCCATCAGCGGAATATTGCCGGCGGAAGCGATGGCCGTGTATGCCATCACCGCGTCCGCGCCCATTTCCATGGCTTCCGCAGCCTGGCTCGGACGGCCAATACCAGCGTCGATGATCACCGGAACATTGGAGTTCTTGATGATCACTTCAATGAAATCGCGTGCACGCAGACCCTTATTCGAGCCGATCATCGCGCCCAGCGGCATTACGCAAGCCGCACCCGCGTCTTCAAGACGCTTCGCCGCAATCGGATCGGGGAACATGTACGGCATGACCACGAAGCCTTCTTTTGCCAGCTGTTTCGTGGCTTTGATGGTTTCCTCATTGTCGGGCAGCAGATACTTCGCCTCATGTTCGATCTCCACCTTCACGAAGTCCGTCTGGCACACTTCGCGGGCGAGACGTGCAATACGCACCGCTTCCTCGGCATTGCGTGCGCCGGACGTGTTCGGCAGCATGGTGATGCCTTTCGGAATGTAATCGAGCAGATTGTTTTCGGTGGTACGGCAGCGACGCAACGCCATGGTGACGATCTGCGTGCCCGCGTTCTCAATGGTCGCCTTGATGAGGTTCAGATCGTAGCGGCCGGAACCGAGAATGAATCGGCTCGTGAATTTGTGTCCGCCGAGGATCAACGGATCGGCGTCACCGGTGGCGATTTCGTCATACGCGTGCGCATCCGGTTCCGGCAGCAGTGCGGTGTTCGTGGTGGTGCCGACCAGCTCGTCGAGCGTGGCGTTCGGTGCCGCCGCGAAGTCTTTTTCCGCGGTGGTGATCGTGTTTTCGGTGCTCATGGTTAATCCTTACTATGCGATTAGTGTCGTGTCATTCGTTGCGATTTGCGATTGCAACTTGCGTTTGCGTTTCGCTGTCAGGCGTCTTCTTCGCCGAGAATCAAGCGAGTGATCATATTGGCTTCATGGCAGGCGACCACACCCACGCGCGGTGCCATCAGACCAGCGCCCGGCACCGGAGCGGTTTCGCCGTCGCCGCAGAAGTAGAAATTCTTCGAAACGCGACGAGTATTCACCAAATTGGAACTGCGGAATCCCGCCATTCCAGAAGCGCTCACCAGCTTCTTGTTCGGCAGATTCTCAAGCACGGCATTCACCAGCATCGTCTTGTTTTCCGGCACGTCGAACGCTTCGCAAATAATATCCTCATTGTCGAACAGCGTCGGCACGTTCTCGTCGGTCACTTTCACGGTATCAATGGTGATATCGATAAAAGGATTGATCTGACGCAAGTTACTGCGCAATGCTTCCGTCTTGTACTGCCCAAGATCCTTCAAAAAATACTGCTGGCGATTCAGATTCGTCATATCCACGCGATCAAAATCAATCAAATGCAGGTGACCGACGCCAATGCGGGTCAACGCCACCGCAATCGTCGATCCGAGGCCGCCGCAGCCGCAAATGGCCACGTGCGCCGCGTCGAGCTTGTCTTGCGTGGCTGCGGTATGGCGGTCGAGCAGGGCCGCGCGGATTTCTTCGCGGCTGACGAGCGTGGTCGGGTCGGGCTGGTTGTCGAAAGCGTGCTGGCGGGCGTCGATCTGCGCCTGCGATGCGGATGGTTCAAAAGTCATGGTTGTTCTCGTATTCTCGTATTCTCGTTTTCCGTTCGTGCGTTGTTTTTGCCGGGTTGGTTGTGTTTTGTATGTTCTTGCGATTGTTACGCGTGCATTGCGCCGGTCGTAATCGCAAGAAATTTTGAAAGTGGTTCAGCCGCCCTGCACGAACGTGACGATTTCCAACGTATCGGTGCCCTTGAGCTGCGTCTGCGCACGCTGGGTGCGAGGCACGATCTCACCATTGAGCTCGACAGCCACGCGGTCGGCGCGCAGGCCCTTGCTTTCGATCAGTTCGGCCACGGTGATTGGCGTGGCGACGTTCTCTTCCTTACCGTTGATGATCATTGCGGTTCCCTTCTGTGTCTGTCGTGACACATGCTTCCTGCACTCCAAATGTCCGTTTCTGGTGAATCGGACATCCGGAGGTTCATTGTTGGTCTTTAAATGTCCGATTCTGCAGAATCGGACACGCACGGCATCTATTTCAGTCCACGGATGTCCGATGCTGGTGAATCGGACACGTAGGCGCTTGTTCGAGCCGCTTGTGCGTCCGTTTCTGCAGAATCGGACACTCAATGCTGGTACGAAAAAAGGGTCGCCGAAGGAACCGTACCCTATGAGGTGGTGCGCCCCTCCGTGACCCTAATCACGCGATATTCGGTTATCGCGAACGGAAGATGAGATACGCCTTGCGGCGCGAACAACCCGTCTCCTTACGGCGGCATTACCCGCATCAAGTCCTCGGTCGAAGCTTTATGAGCTCCCTCTCAGCCTTTCGGCTCCCGTTCGGTTGTGCCTTCATCTTCGCGCACGCGCCCGACAAGCTTGCGCCGGTTCACGTTGGGTTAGTCTTGAGATGAACGTGTGCGAATCGGCTATGTTCTTGGAAGGAAGGGGAAGATGATGATGAACGGTGAGTTGGCAGGATTTACGATTCCTCGGCTTGGTATGGGAACGATGGCTTTGGCGATTGAGGGGCGCCCGGATCGCGATACCGCGATTCGTACGATTCATGCCGGTTTGGACGCGGGTGTTCGCTATTTGGACACGGCTTGGTCATATTATCTGCCGAGCGAGCCTGGCACTGGCACTGCGAAAGATTTGGGGTACGGCGAAAAGTTGGTGCGTGATGCGCTCGCTTCGTGGGATGGCCCCCGAGATGAAGTTCTGGTCGCCACGAAAACTGGCTATCGACGCACCATGGAGGTCCCCGCTTTTGTTGCTCCTGTGTCCGATTCTGGAGAATCGGACAAACAGGGTGCCGGATTTGGGGTACAGATGTCCGATTCACCAGAATCGGACACTCAGGGGCGGGATTCTGAGGGATGCAGCCGTCGGCCTGGCGAGGAACGCCAGCATTTGCAGGCGGCGGGCAGTCAATACGGGTGGATGGCGGATTCGCGCCCCGAAACCATGATTCGTGACGCCAAGGAGTCCGCGTTGCACTTGGGCGTCGATACGCTCGACCTGTTGTATTCGCATGGCCCCGATCCCGCGGTGCCTTACGAAGACCAATGCGGCGCGTTGAAGCAGCTGCTCGACGAAGGCGTGATCAAATATGCGGGCATCTCCCGTGTGAATAACGAGCAGATCGATCTTGCGCGCAGCATTATCGGCAGCGGCTTGGTCGCCGTGCAAAACCAGTTCTCGCCGTCGCATCCCGATCCGGAACATACGATGGAGCATTGCGCCGAATTGGGGCTCGCTTTCGTCTGTTGGTCGCCGCTCGGCGGATTCCTCGATACGTTCGATCAGAGCGCGTACGATCCGTTCCGCACGGTTGCCGCGCAACGCGGCTGCTCCTACCAGCGTGTGGTGCTGGCGTGGGAATTGACCCGTTACGAACGTCTGTTCACCATTCCCAGCGCTCGCAATCCGCAGGAAATCAACGATTCCTTCGCTGCAACGCAACTTCAGCTCACTCAAGAAGAGCTTGCGATGCTTCCTTGCTGATTATCGTTTCCTTTTTTGGGCGTTTTCCTGTACTTGCACGTTGCGATCGAAAAATGTTTACAGTAAAAGATATTATCGAGACATAACTGATGGGCATCGAATAAGGCGAGGTGAAGCGTGGGCTTCGAGCGGGAGTCGTTTGACAAGCTGATGAAAGTGGTCTGGGGTAAGAAGTCTCAGATGCAGCAGGCGATGTCGCGTGATTCCAAGGGCGAGCCATTCATTATTCGCGAGCTTGAGTTCAAGGGCGCGCAAACGCCCTCGCAGTTGGCTACCGCGTTGAAGGTCACGTCGGGCAGGATCTCCACACTGCTGGCTGCGCTGGAAAAAAAGGGTCTGATTGAGCGTGAGGTCGATCCCAACGACCGACGCATTGTGCATGTGAATCTTACCGAGCAGGGGCGGGCGAAGGCCAAGCAGCAGCGCGAGGATATGCGCGACGCCGTCTGCTGGGTCTTTTCGCAGATGGGGGAGCGTCGCACGCGCGAATTCGTGGATCTTACCGAGGAATTTGCCACATACGTGACCATCTGCATCCCTGGCCAGCCCCGCCCCACCGCCGAAGAAGTGAAACAAGCCTTCGCAAAAGCCAATACTGAAGATCCTGCGTAGGGCCTGCCGGCCGCGTAAGCGTGCGCCTCACATGTGCCGTTCGCGACTGTAAGCTTGGCCAAACGGCCTCGAGTGTGTCGCGAATGGTATATGTTGGCCGCGCGCGACCGAGCTGAGAAGAATCGCTCTCAGCAAATACACAGAAATATGAGATTGTCTTACACTGTAAGTAATTAAATATCGTAAGACAATTCAATAGGACTTATGTAAATCATTAATCGCAATTCGATCAACTCATGTAGTTGATCCAACCAATCCATCAATCGCAAAAACTTCAAACGCAACACAAGAGAAGGAATCCAAGCATGTTCCGCATTATGCGATACCTCTCCAAAGCGGAGATAGGCCAGATGCTCATTGCACTGGTCAGCATCGTCGGGCAGATCTGGCTTGACCTGACCCTGCCGGACTACATGTCCGACATCACCACCCTCGTGGAAACCCCCGGCAGTGAAATGCACGATATTTGGATCGCCGGCGGCAAAATGCTGCTTATTTCGCTTGGATCGGCAGCATGCGCCATCATCACCGGCTATTTCGCGGCACGCATCGGCGCATCGTTCAGCCAGCGTCTGCGTTCCATGGAATTCCGCAAGGTAGAATCGTTCGGACCGGCTGAAATGAGCCGATTCTCCACAGCCTCGCTGATTACGCGTTCCACGAACGATATTACGCAGATTCAGATGTTCATCACCATGGGATTGATGATGATTGTCAAATCGCCGATTATGGCGGTTTGGGCCGTCTGCAAGATTGCGGGAGACGGTCTCGAATGGACGCTCGCCACCGGCATCGCGGTAGTGGTGCTGCTGGTCTCCATCACGATCCTCATGGTTCTCGTCATGCCGAAGTTCAAGTCCATGCAGCGACTGACCGATAACATCAACCTTGTGGCGCGCGAGAACCTCACCGGCCTGCGCGTGGTGCGCGCCTACAATGCCGAGGATTACCAGGAAGCCAAGTTCACCAAGGCCAACAAGGAACTCACCGACACCCAGCTGTTCACCAACCGTGCCATGGCCTTCATGATGCCGTTGATGAACACCATCATGAACGGTCTTATGCTTGCCGTGTACTGGATCGGCGCCTACCTGATCGACGCGGCCGACGCGGCCGACAAGCTCACCACCTTCTCCAACATGGTGGTGTTCTCCAGCTACTCCGTGCAGGTGATCATGAGCTTCCTGCTGATGAGCATGGTGTTCGTGCTGTGGCCGCGAGCGGACGTGTCCGCACAGCGCGTGCTCGAAGTGCTCGACACCGAACCGCTGATCACCGACGGCACCCGCAGCGATGCTGGCGAAGCAGGCAAGCAGGGCGAAATCGAATTCCGCAATGTTTCCTTCACCTACCCGGATTCGCGTGAAGCCATGCTCGAAGGCATCAACTTCACTGCCAAGAAGGGCGAAACGGTCGCGTTCATCGGCTCCACCGGCTCCGGCAAATCCTCGCTCATCAACCTCGTGCCGCGTTTCTATGACGCGACGCAAGGCGAGGTGCTCGTCGACGGCGTGAACGTGCGCGACTACACGCTCAAGGCATTACGAGACAAAATCGGATATGTGCCGCAACAATCCTTCCTGTTCAAAGGCACGATCGCATCCAATGTCAGCTATGGCGACAATCCGCTCGACACCACCGATGCCGGCATCGTCGACATGGCCGATACCTCGACCGCGGCCGGCAGAAAGCGCGAAAAAGAGCTGATCGCAACGCAAAACGAGCATCGCACACTCACTTCGGAACAGCGCGCCGACGTGCGCAACGCATGTGAAGTTGCACAGGCGACCGAATTCATCGCAACCAAGGAAAAGCAGTACGATTCCGCGATTTCGCAGGGTGGATCGAACGTGTCGGGCGGGCAGAAACAGCGTCTGTCGATTGCACGTGCCGTCTATCGTCATCCGGAAATCCTGATTTTCGACGATTCCTTTTCCGCACTTGATTTCAAAACCGACCGGGCCGTACGCGACGCGCTCGCCAAGGAAGCGAAAGATTCTACCAAACTGATTGTCGCGCAGCGCATCGGCACCATTATGGACGCCGACCGCATCGTGGTGCTCGACGACGGCAAGGTGGTCGGCCAAGGCACGCATAGCGAACTGCTGGAAAACTGCGATGTGTACCGTCAGATTGCGCAGTCTCAGCTGAGCGAAGACGAATTGAACGGCGGCAAGTCGGGCGAAAGCAAGCTGCCGGGCGAAACCGGCAAACCGATTGAAACCGGCAAGCCGTCCGTCGAAAGCGAATTGAACGAAAGCGAGGGTCGCTGATATGCCAGGAGGACCTATGGGACGCGGCCGCGGAGCCGTTGAAAAACCGCAGGATTTCGGTGGTGTGATGAAGAAACTGGTGCATTTCTGCCGCCACTACATTCCCGCCATCATTGTGGCGCTCGTATTGGGCGCGATCGGCACGGTATGCCAGATCGTCGGTCCGGACAAACTCAAGGACATGACCAACGAGATCGCCAAAGGCCTGCCTGCGCTAGTCAATGGCAAGCCGGTGCTCGGTGCGATCGACATGGACGCGGTCACGCACATCGCATGGCTGCTGGTGGCGCTGTATGTGGGGTACGCGGTGCTGTGCTACGTGCAAAGCTGGATGATGGCGAACGTCACGCAGCGCACCGCACAGGAGCTGCGCGAAGCCATCAGCGTGAAGATCAACAAGCTGCCGCTCAGGTATTTCGACAAGGTCAGCTACGGCGATGTGCTCAGCCGCATCACCAACGATGTGGACGCCATCGGCCAGACGCTCGGCCAGTCGGTCGGCTCGCTGATCACGTCGGTCACGCTGTTCGTGGGCGCGCTCATCATGATGTTCTACAACAATGTGATTATGACGGTGTGCGCCATCGCTTCCAGTCTGGTTGGCCTGCTCATCATGGGCGCAATCATGAAGGTTTCGCAGAAGTACTTCTCCCGTCAGCAGATCGCATTGGGCGATGTCAACGGTCACGTCGAAGAGATGTACGCCGGCCACACCGTGGTCAAGGCGTATTGCGGCGAGGCTGATTCGATTCGCGCGTTCGAAAAGTACAACGGCGATTTGTACGATTCGGGATGGAAGAGCCAGTTCCTTTCCGGCCTGATGATGCCGTTGATGAATTTCGTCGGCAATTTCGGCTACGTGGTTGTGTGCGTGGTTGGCGCTGTACTTGCGATGGATGGCAAGATCGAGTTTGGTGTGATCGTTGCGTTCATGATGTACATTCGACTGTTCACCCAGCCGCTTTCCCAGTTCGCGCAGGCATTCCAGAACCTGCAGCGTTGCGCGGCCGCTTCCGAGCGCGTGTTCAGCTTCCTTGAAGAGCCGGAGATGGCCGACGAATCCGACAAGCAGGCGCTGCTCGGCGTGAACGGCAAACCGGTGCGCGGTGACGTTGAGTTCAGTCATGTGAAGTTCGGTTACGATCCGAGCAAGACGATTATCAACGATTTCTCCGCTTCGGTGAAGTCCGGTCAGAAGGTTGCGATTGTTGGTCCGACCGGTGCCGGCAAGACCACGATGGTGAATCTGCTGATGCGTTTCTATGAGATTTCGGGCGGTTCGATTGCGATTGATGGTGTGGATACGAAGTCCGTGCCACGCTGGAACGTGCATGACCAGTTCTCCATGGTATTGCAGGATACGTGGGTGTTCCGTGGAACAGTGCGTGAAAACATCGCGTATTCGAAGCCGGGCGTCACCGACAAGCAGATCGAGGACGCATGCAAGGCCGTGGGGCTGCACCACTACATCATGTCGCTGCCGAATGGCTATGACACAGTGCTTGACGACAAGGCCACGCTTTCGCAGGGTCAGAAGCAGTTGCTCACCATTGCGCGAGCCATGGTTGAGGATGCGCCGATTCTGATTCTCGACGAGGCCACCTCTTCGGTCGATACGCGTACGGAAGAGCTGATTCAGAAGGCCATGGACGCGCTGACCGTGGACCGTACGTCGTTCGTGATCGCGCACCGTCTGTCCACCATCCGCGATGCGGACATGATTTTGGTCATGAACCATGGCGACATCGTGGAAAGCGGTACGCATGAGGAGCTGCTCGCCAAAGGCGGTTTCTACGCCGACATTTACAACAGCCAGTTCGCCCTCACCGACTGATTCGCCGTTCTGGCTGGCTGATTCACAGAAGCCGCACGTCCCCAAAGGCGTGCGGTCTTTGTTTATTTCGGCTGGTATTCGGCTGTTATGCGGATCGCAGGAAGAGTTCGGCCGGGAAGTTGCGGCTGACTGCGATTTGGCGGGATTCGTCCAATGTTGCGTATGTGAAATCGAACGTGCGTTGCAGTTGTGCTACGTCGGAAACGAACAGGGCCGTGGCCAGGCCGTCCGCAACGGCGGTGGGGTAGTCGCGTGCAAGATTGAACGTTGCGTTTGCTGGAACGTATGCCCAGCTGGCTTCGGTTTGTTGCGCGGGCAGTCCGTCGATGGCATTGAGCAGATGATGAATGGCGATTTGGGTGCGCTCGTTGACTGCCACGTTCCAATGGCGTCGGCTGGGTGCGCTTGCGCACAACGCTCCGTTCGCAATATGTGCGATTCCGATTGCGTGGGACTGATCTTCCGGATCCTCAAGTGCGACGGAAATGGGCTGTTCCGCATGAATCAGCAAATCACCTCCCGCATCAATCACGAATTGTGACGACTGCAGCATGCGCCCGAGCAGATCGACGAGATAGCCTTTGCCGCAGGCGCCGAAATCCAACTGCACCGGCTCATGCGTTACCAATGTGGTTCCGTGGCGGGTCACATCGCGTCCCCAAACGGCGCGTCCGCGCAATGCGCCCAAATGCTCGGGCGCATCTTGCGTAAC
>OFRY01000718.1_pt1 | contig 18381 bp, 20 predicted proteins | sample 1543171 | NCBI WGS metagenome assembly OFRY01 (sample SAMN04209240, study PRJEB22552) | human gut metagenome | biome: gut; material: feces | host: Homo sapiens | place: USA: Oklahoma | reverse complement strand
TTTCGCCTATCGAATTTCTTAATAATAGTGTCCAATATGATTGACAAACCTACATATTTGAATATATAATATACATACCTTACATTATTTTAAGTGCAGCTTAACAAAAAAATGACTGCCTGCTCCCTAAAGGGAACAAGCAGTCGGAGGTTTATTATAGATCAACTAATAATCAAATATTAGTCACTCTGCAAATTGCTTTGTAAGCAAAGATTATTTGCCGTAGTAAGCCTTGAGGTACATTTCCTTAAGCTCGCTCATCAGTGGGTATCTTGGGTTAGCACCTGTGCACTGGTCATCAAATGCGTCCTCAACCATGTTGTCGAGAGTGTCAAGGAAGTGCTTCTCGTCTACGCCGTAATCAGCGATAGTCTTCTTGATACCAACTCTTTCCTTGAGTGCCTCGATAGCGTCGATGAACTTGTTGAGTGTATCCTCATCGTTCTTACCAACGATACCAAGTGAATGTGCACACTCGCAGTATCTCTCAAGAGTATGTGGATACTGATACTGTGAGAAAGTACCCATCTTTCTAGGTGTTGGGTCAGCGTTGTATCTCATTACCATTGTGATAAGGAGAGCGTTAGCAACGCCGTGTGGCAGGTGATGATAAGCACCGAGCTTATGAGCCATTGAGTGGCAAACACCGAGGAATGCGTTAGCGAATGCCATACCAGCCATTGTAGATGCTGTAGCCATTTCCTCACGAGCCTTAACGTCTGTCTGACCGTTGTCATATGCACCTGGCAGATACTTGAAGATAAGCTTCATAGCTCTCAGTGCAAGACCGTCAGTGTAATCTGTAGCCATTACAGATGCATAAGCCTCAAGAGCGTGTGTCAGAGCGTCGATACCTGATGCAGAAGTCAGACCTCTTGGAGCAGACATCATCATATCTGTATCAACGATAGCCATGTTAGGCATGAGCTGGTAGTCAGCCAGAGGATACTTAGTACCTGTCTTTTCATCAGTGATAACTGCGAAAGGTGTTACCTCAGAACCTGTACCAGAAGATGTTGGGATAGCAATGAAGTATGCCTTCTCACCCATCTTAGGGAATGTGTAAACTCTCTTACGGATATCGATATATCTCATAGCCATATCGAAGAAGTCAGCGTCTGGATGCTCGTAAAGAACCCACATGATCTTACCAGCGTCCATTGCAGAACCACCGCCGATAGCGATAATTGTGTCAGGCTCGAAAGCTCTCAACTGAGCAACACCCTCAAGTGCACAAGCAAGTGTTGGGTCTGGAGCAACATCGAAGAATGTTTCGTGGAGAATACCCATTTCATCGAGTTTATCTGTGATAGCCTTTGTATAACCATTCTTATAAAGGAACTGGTCTGTTACGATGAATGCCTTTTTCTTGCCCATAACAGTCTTCAACTCGTCAAGAGCAACAGGGAGACAACCCTTCTTGAAGTATACCTTTTCAGGTGCTCTGAACCAAAGCATATTCTCTCTCCTCTCAACGACTGTCTTAATGTTCAGCAGGTGCTTAACGCCAACGTTCTCAGAAACTGAGTTGCCGCCCCATGAGCCGCAGCCGAGTGTGAGGGAAGGAGCAAAGTCAAAGTTGTAGAGGTCACCGATACCGCCGAGTGAAGAAGGTGTGTTTACGATAAGACGGCAAGTCTTCATTCTTGCAGCGAACTTATTGAGCTTTTCTCTCTCGTTTATGTTATCTACCCAAAGAACTGAAGTATGACCAAGACCACCGTTGTTTACGAGAAGTGCCTCTGCGATGTCAAGAGCGTCGTCAAAGTTCTTTGACTTGTACATACCAAGGATAGTTGTGAGCTTTTCGTGACCGAAAGCCTCTTCAGGAGCTGTGCTTGTAGCCTCGCCGATGAGTACCTTTGTATCCTCTGGAACTTCAAAGCCAGCCATTTTAGCGATAGTTACAGGACGCTGACCAACGATCTTAGCATTAAGAGCACCGTTGATGAGCATTGTCTTTCTTATCTTGTCAGCCTCTTCATCGTTGAGGAAGTAGCAACCTCTCTTGATGAATTCCTTCTTAACATCGTTGTAAACTGTCTTATCAGCGATAACTGTCTGCTCTGTAGCACAAATCATACCGTTATCAAATGTCTTAGAATGAATGATAGAGTTTACAGCGTTTACGATATCAGCAGAAGAATCGATGATAGCGGATGCGTTACCGGCACCAACACCGAGAGCTGGTGTACCAGATGAGTAAGCAGCCTTTACCATTCCAGGACCGCCTGTAGCGAGGATTGTGTCAGACTCTCTCATGATCATGTTTGTGAGTTCAAGAGAAGGAACATCGATCCAACCGATGATACCCTTTGGAGCACCTGCTGCAACAGCTGCATCATAAACGATTTTAGCAGCAGCGATAGTTGACTTCTTTGCTCTTGGGTGTGGTGAGATTATGATACCATTTCTTGTCTTAAGACAGATAAGTGTCTTGAATATAGCAGTAGAAGTTGGGTTTGTTGTTGGGATAACAGCAGCGATAAGACCGATAGGCTCGTAAATTCTCATTGTGCCGTAAGCCTTGTTTTCCTCAAAAACACCACAAGTCTGAACATTCTTGTACTTATTGTAGATGTGCTCAGCAGCATAGTTGTTCTTGATAACCTTGTCTTCAACGATACCCATGCCTGTTTCCTCAACAGCCATCTTTGCAAGTGGGATTCTTGCCTTGTTAGCAGCGATAGCAGCAGCCTTGAAAATCTTATCTACCTGCTCCTGTGTGTAGGTAGCGAAGATTGCCTGCGCAGCTCTTACTTCAGCGATCTTAGCAGTCAGAGCTTCCTCTGTATCGACGATGCCGACTGTTTTAGCTTCACTCTTTGCCATAAAATAAACCTCCAATAAATTAATTATTGTTTTTTACTCTTGATAACCCCCGCTCGGGTTTTATCTTACTTATATTATATACGATTGTTATTTTTTTGTCAATCTTATAAAGTTACAGCTTTTTTGATATTTTACGTCGCTTTATTATGCAATATACATAAATATTGAACATTGTTTTATGATAGATTAACAATTCATGACCGTCAAATTGCACAATAAAAATCAGATTGATAAAATTTTATCATATATGCCGTCTGGAAATAGATTAATAAATATAAGATAAAAACTAAACAAAAATAAAACAGTTGTGAAAATAACGAAAAAGTGCTTGACATTTAGAAAATCTGTAGTATAATATAGACATAACAGAGATACATAGAAAGCACGGAGATGTAAAGGTAATTTTACACAATAAGGCTGTTGAAAAATCGATGTATACTCTGAAACTCGACTTAATACAATATTTTAAAATAAAAGGAGATATGACTTATGAAACTTGATAACTTTGTAGCATCCAGCGACATCTATGATGTTTATGAATCTGATGGAATGGCAGTCAGGATCTATAAGAAGCCTGAATACAAGGAAAAGTGTCTGTATGCGGCTCTTACACACGCAAGAGTTGAAACAACACTTGGCAATTCCTTTATAAAGATGCCTGTTCTTCACGAGGTTTCCGTTATCGACGGCAAATGGGCTATTACAATGGACTTTATAAAGGGTAAGACTCTTCAGCAGCTTATGGACGAAAATCCAGACAAGAAAGACACTTATCTTAACCAGTTTATCGACATTCAGTGCGAGATACACGCTCAGTATATGCCACTTCTTTCAAAGCTGAAAGATAAGATGGCAAGACAGATCAAGACTCTTGGTCAGATCGACGAGATAAAGAAGTATGAGCTTCTCACAAGACTTGATTCAATGCCAAAGCACATCAAGCTTTGCCATGGTAACTTTGAGCCAAAGAACGTTATCATCAATGACGAGGGTACTTATGTTATCAATTGGGGTTCTGCTAGACAAGGCAATGCTTCTGCTGACGTTGCAAGAACATACCTGTTGTTCTGCCTTAACAATCCTGATCTTGCTGAGGCTTATCTTGATAAGTATTGCGTAAAGAGCGGAACATCTAAGCAGTATGTACAGGCTTGGTTGCCGATCGTTGCAGCAGCACAGCTCATTAAGGGCAAACCAGAGGAGAAGGATCTGCTCATGAAGTGGATCGACGTTGTAGATTACGATTAGTCTTTTCGTCAGGTTGTAACAAATTTGTAACCTCTTATTGTGCAAATAGCTAAAAAATGATTTATCCCGATTATGAGTTTCGTCATAATCGGGATATTTTGTTACAATTCTTTATAATCTCTTTACAGAGTAATTTTCATGTGATATAATGTGAAACTGTTGAAATATGACATAATGATTTAGGACTACAGAGGTTATTCGGAGGATCAATATGAAAAAGCTAATGATAGCTGTTGCTATAGTTTGCACTATGTTTGCTTTCCCGGCTTGTGGAAAAAATGCCGATAATAAAACAGAAAATAATGTTAATCTTACAAATAATGACGTAACGACAGCTCAGACAGAGGTTACTGATGAAGTGCCGGACGAAACTACTTCACTCCCTGACAGAAGCACTCTTGAAAAGATACCAGATGAGGCTGTTGATTCGTTTAATCAGGTCGTAGATGTCTGCAAGGAGATATATCCTTTGGCTGAAAAAACAAAAAGGCTTTATGGTTATACAGGCACTAAGACTGTGAACAAAAAGAATTGTTACATTTTTGTTATATATGATAAAAATGACGATGTGTTGACAAAGGTGGCAACTGTCGCTGCCGAGGTCGCATCAGATAAGCTTTACGTTCTTGATGATGAAACAGGAAGTGCTGAAAAAATCAATACCGAGGATGTTAAAACTCAATCTACAGAGTCATGGGCAGATCAAGTAACTGAGTCTTTTGCTGAATACTATCAGAGCAAAGAGGTTAACGACCATCTTGCTGCAGTTGTTGAAACAGCCGCGGTTAAAACAGTTCGCTAATACTTTATAAAAAAAATCACACCAGAAAATTTTCTGGTGTGATTTTTTTATTCGATCTCTTCGCTGTTGTCAGTATCAGTGCTTGTGATGATATTTGTTGCATATGTAAGTGTGAGCAGGCTGTCACCTAAATGGACATTTTCCACAACTATGTTTTCATAGTCGATGCTAAGATCATAATGTGAAAAATTCCAGAACGCTTTCAGACCAAGATTTACAAGCTGGTCTGCAATAGCCTGAGTGTTTGCCTTTGGTATACAAAGCACAGCTACAACAGGGGAGTTTGCTTCGCAAAAGCTTTCTATATCATTAGTGTGACGAATCGGTATGTTTCCTACCACTTCACCAGTGAGCTTAGGGTTTATATCAAATATGCCAATGAGATTGCAACCCCTTGTTTCAAAGTTAATATGTGTGGCGATAGCTTTACCGAGGTTTCCTGCTCCGATAAGTATGGTCTTGAAATGCTTGTCTACTCCTAGTATCTTGCCTATTTCCATTCTAAGCTCGTCAACGTGATAGCCATATCCCTGCTGACCGAATCCGCCAAAGCAGTTAAGGTCTTGTCTTATTTGTGAAGCCGTGAGCTTCATTCGCTCAGAAAGCTCCCTTGAAGATATTCTTTCAAGTCCTTCTTTTTGAAGCTCACCTAAAAATCTATAATAACGTGGCAGTCGTTTTATTACTGATGCGGATATCGAACCGTCTTTAGACATATATTTACACTTTCCTTTACTAATAAACATGATTGATAAATAAATAACAATATCACATAATATAATAGCACTAATCTTTTCTTTTGTCAAGGACTTGTAAACTCTCTTCTCTGCGGTCTTAAAAAAAAGCAGCCTCGTTTTACAGAAGCTGCCTTATGTATATTAATTTTATTCTAGATCTTTTTTCTTTACAGAAGCAACACAGAAGTCGATGCGTTCATCATCATCTTCTTCATTTCCTGAACCTGTGAGAGGAACTCCTTTTGTTGGATCGATCCCGTCAACGGCTGTAACAAGTCCTGTGCCCTCGCCAATAGAAGCACCCGGTACTCTGAACTTTGTAATGTCGATAGGCTCAATAGAGGTCTCAACAGGCTTTTCAAGCTGTGGTATCCACCCGTATGGTACACGATAAGCTCTGTAGATCATGTTGCTTTTGAATGTTCCAGCAAAATTCTTGAAATAAGGGTTTACAAATTCCCAAACTATTTCATGGCCAGGTGTGACTTCAAGAAGATGTCCATCTGAACCTTCCGTAATAAGAGTGTTTCCGTTCGGAAGTCGCTGTGCAGAGCTAATGTATGAGCTATAGAACTTAGAAGCGTCAGTAAAAAGCAGATTTCCTGCTTCAAGTGGAGTGTACTGCCATGTTATTTCAAGTGTAACAGGATTGAATTGAAGTACTCTTGAGTAATCTCTGTGTGCATTGTTCACGCCTGTGAGGGAAGCAGGGTTAGGTGTGCCGTAGCCACCCTCGCCACCGTTATCGAATACCAACAGGTCGCCCTCTCCAGGAAGTCCCTTTGGTATCATGTGCAGGTGGTGCTGACCAATTATCCAGCCAAGCTTCTTTGTGGCTTCGCTTTCGTTGAAGTTAGGACCTACACGCCATACTATCTTACCTGTTGATTTCTCGATAATTCCGAGTATGTTTGAGTTTCTTGCGTCAAATATGATATTGTCTGGGTGGAAGCGTTTGTCGCCTGCGTCATACCACTTATTTTCGCCAAGGGTAGAGAAGTTGTTTATGTGCATCCAATCTCCACCTGCCTCACCGTGAAGACCAGGGTTTCTGAACAATGCGTTCTTTGCGGCCTCGTCAAAGCCAAGCTCATCAAAGTGGTCGCTTGCACGCCAGCTCCAAATTATATTGCCTTCCCAATCCACTTCGATGATCTTATCGTCGATAAGTCTTTTGTCTGAAATATCGTGGTTGTAGAGGTTCTCGTGAGTAAGGATAAGTGTATTGCCACTGTCTGTCTTTGGCTCACCATTTGGATAATAGTAACCCACAGTGCTGCCCTCACGCTGAAAATCATGGTGCTGTCTAGCCATATAGACCGGTTCTTTACCCGGGTCTGCAACAAGTTCAGTTTTGTCGAATTTCCATACGATATGACCGTCCCAGTCTACCTGAACAAGATCAAGTTGATCCTGATATGCATATTTACCTCCTCTTGCTCCTGTCGTGCCCATTACATATCCGCCTGGGAGTATTTTGTTAGGAAATCCTCCCAGTCCAGCCCAAAGCTTTACTTCATTGCCATTCATATCTATGAGCAGAGCACCTTTAGCGGACGGGAAGATCGTATAGCCGCTGTAGGCTTTTTCTTTATTGTATATTGTAACTCCTGTTGGATAAATGCTTGGATAACCCATGTCTGATTCCTCCTTGTTTATTTGTCTGCTTTTGTCAGATCTGCCGTAACGTTATCTGGAAATGCTTTTTTTGCTGAGTCTGGATAATAAAATTCCCTTATGTTGTAACTGTTGGGATATTTACCATTCTCATACGCCCACTTATTTATTTCATCAAGATGAGATGCAGCTTCCTCAGAAAGTCCCAGTTTAATACTGTACTGTTCCCAGTTTGTTTTGAAATCATCTGGTTCGATTCCATATTTCTTTGATATTTTTTCAGCCGACTCGTCTAAGTTGTCATTTATGTATTTAACGCTTTCATCAAGTGCTTTAAGATAGTTCGTAAGAGTTTCAGTATTGTTCTTTGCAAAGTCGCTTGATGTTATAAGATAAGCAGATACGTTTATCCCTATATCTTTTGCAGATGCGACCTGAGTCCAGCCCTCTGCTTCATATTTTTTTATAGCTGAGCCTGTAACGATAGCGGCTGATGCCTCACCGTTATGTGCAACTGCTATCTGAGTTGATATGGAATCTGTGTTGACGTTTTTCTGCTTTGATGGGTCAAGTCCTAAATAAGTCTGAGCCTGCCAGTTGAAGTATTCTGAAACTGTTCCAATAGAAGTTATCCATCCTTCACTTTCATCTAAAGCATCAAGATCATCTTTGTATTTTGGTGCAACAAAAAGACCACCGTTATATGAAACGCTAGAACTTAGATCTGAAAAAATCACAAGATTAGTGTTATCGAGAGTATTTCCAATTCTGTTTACAGCAGCAAAATCTGCAAGCAGTCCTGTATCTGCTGTGCCTGTTGCAATAGCGTCAACTGTGTTAATGCCGGCAGCGTATTCTGATGTTTCGAGAGATATACCATATTTCTCAAATATTCCTTGCTCCATACCGATATAGTCGGCATACTGATCTGGCTGACCTGTCATGTTCGCAACTCTCAAAACGCTAAGCTCTTTACCGTCTTTGGTAACCTTCTTTGCGGTTTTTCCGCTTGATGAACTACTGCATGATGCAAGAAGAGTTGCTGTCAATGCTGTAGATGCTATTATTGCGATTATCTTTTTTATGTTCATTTTTAAATCTCTCCTGTTAAATTAATTATTTTACGTCAAAGTGTTTAAGTTTTTTCTTGCCAATAAACTGTAGGATCCTGTCAGCAGCAAAGCCAATCACAGCAAGTGTGACGATTCCTGCAAAAGCCCAGCTTGTTTTGTAATAAAGCTTCGAGCTGTTTATAAGATAACCAAGGCCATCACTGCCGACCAGCATTTCAGCTGCCACAACACAGATGATAGCTGAGCTAAGTCCTAGTCTTATTCCAGTGTAGATATTAGATACCGCTGATGGTACAACTACTGTGAAAAAAACTCTTGCTTTTTTTGCCCCCATGCAGGAAGCTGCTTCCACGAGCTGCTTATCAGTTGAAGCCACACCCGCTATAGTGTTTACGAACATAGGGAAGAATGATGCGTAGAAAATAAGTGCTACTTTTGATTCTTCGCCTACTCCGAACCACATTAGAAAGAGTGTCGTCAATGCGATAGCAGGCACAAATCTGAAAAAGCTAAGTATAGGTTCAACGAGCCAGCGTACAGGTCTGAAATTTCCTACAATAAGACCCATAGGAACAGCAAAAATTATTGAAAGTAGCCAGCCTTTTATTACTCTTCCAACGCTTGCAACAATGTCACTCCAAAGAGTTCCGTCTTTGATAAGTTCCTTCATGCTGTCGATCGTTTCCTTTGGGCTTGGAAGAAAATATTCATCATATTTCAAAGATCCTATTCCCCAAAGGGCAATTATTGCTACCCATGATATGATGCCACATTTTAGTATCTTCTGTATAGCAGAGGACTTTGTTTTATTATTTTCCATCTTTAATGTCCTCCTTATTAAATATAGTACAGCTCTGAGTCATCAAGAGCTTTGTTTACGAGAATATTTGTAGTGTTTTCATCAATAGTGTAAAGCTTCTTGATAAGTACTTTTACCTTATCACCTTTTTTCAGACGGGAAGCGTTCAGCGGATATCTGCCTGTTACTGAGATACCGTCTATGGAAGCTTTAACCTCAAAGGCGTTTCCTCTGAATGAAACTTCTTCCACAACGGCATCCTCCATTGAGCTTTCAAACTGGTGATACTCGCTGTCTTCAAATTTGTTTATCTCGATAAACTCAGGTCTGATTATAGCTGAAGTCTTGCCCTCTGCTGTTTCAAAGCCTTTGAGCTTGCTGTAGTCCTCGATAACTGCGGACTGACCGATAAACTGAGCAACAAAAGGAGTTTTAGGTTCAAGGTATATCTTAACTGGATTGCCTATTTGCTCAACTCTGCCTTTGTTTGTGATAACAATTTCGTCTGCGACCTCTATTGCTTCGTCCTGATCGTGTGTAACGAAAATGCTTGTTATGCCTATTTTATCAATAGTATCACGAAGCCATGTTCTCAGTTCTTTTCTTACCTTTGCGTCGATAGCTGCAAAAGGTTCGTCAAGTAGAAGGAGTTCAGGCTGAGGTGCTAGTGCTCTTGCAAGAGCGATACGCTGCCTTTGACCTCCGCTAAGCTGGTCAGGATAACGCTTGCCAACGTCAGGCAAGCCAACAAGTTCAAGAAGCTCAGCCACACGTTGTTTGATAAACTTCTTATCTTTTTTCTGAACCTTCAAACCATAAGCTATATTATCGTAAACTGTCATAAAAGGGAAGAGCGCATAGCTTTGAAAAACAAATCCGATACCTCTTTCATTTGATGGAAGTTTGTTGACATTTTTACCATCTATAATAATATCGCCGCTATCCTGTTTTTCCAAACCTGCAAGCATACGCAGGATAGTTGTTTTACCGCTGCCGCTCGGTCCGAGCAGACCGATAAGCTTTCCCTTTTCAATACCAAAACTTACGTTATCCGAAGCTTTAAAATCGCCAAAGCTTTTATTAATGTTTTTTAATTCTATATACATAGCTGACAACTCCAATTAAGATATATTGCTGTGATAGTTCCAGTGTCAACATCGCTGCATTCGCTTATTAATCTTTGACAATTTAAGCTCCTCACTTTCAATTCATATCAAGTCGATATGATTAGTATGCTTTTATTATACATGATTTTATGGAAATGTCAATAGTTATGAGTGATTTTTGTGAAATCATACATATATGATAGGAATACTTTATTATTGTTGTACATTTTATTCATAACTAACATATGTGAGAAATATGATATACAGAAATGTTTGATAATACTCTTGACAAAGTGCGTAAATAGTGATATAATCACTATATTCATAGTAAAACTATATGAATAATATAATATATATTGGAGGAAATAAAAAAATGCTTACAGAACTGACAAACCAGAATTACAACGAGCTGATATCAGCAGACAAACCGCTTGTTATAGAATTTTACTCACCTACCTGTGTTCACTGTAAAAGAACAGAGGCAGGGCTTAACGAAGCTGCAGAAGAGCTTGGAGAAACCGCTATCATAGCTAAGTGTGATATCACCTCTCAGCCAGATCTTGCGAAGAGATATGACGTTACAGCACTGCCAACACTCCTTTTTATAAAGAACGGTGATATCAAAAACAAGCTTGAGGGTTTTACACACAAGCTGATAATTCTTGACAATATTAAGAGATTATAAAAAATCAGTCCGATGTTTTGAGCATCGGGCATTTTTTTGAGCAAAAGGTCTTGACAAAGTAGGGAGTTTATGATAAAATAATAATGTTGTTTTGTATGCGGGTGTGGCGGAATTGGCAGACGCGATAGATTTAGGTTCTATTGGCAACACCGTGCAGGTTCAAGTCCTGTCACCCGCACCATATTGGTGATACCAGATGGATATTCACCCAAAAAAGCTCGCATTTGCGGGCTTTTTTTGCGCTTTGAGGGTAAAATTTTCAGGTGTAAAACCGTGGATGCCTTTCAACAGTTTTCACAAAAAAAGGGAGTCGAACCCTACACAACAAAAATATCGAACAAATCGGCAGACTTTGAGCGGATTCCGCTCTGAGCCTGCCGATTTGTTATGAAAAAAATATTCACAAAGTTTTAAAGGCTGTTTTGTATATTGTCACGAATTTGAGTGACGATGATAAAACAGCCTTTTTTCATTTGTAGAAAAAGGAGGAATGTGTAATGTATTACGATTAATCCTGTATAATAAAACTTGACACATACAAAACAGTCAAAGTATAATAAAAACAAGGGAGTGTGTCATCAATGGGAACAGGAAAATAATATGATGAAGAGTTTAAAAAGCAGGCAATAAAGCTCGCAAGCTTCAGGCAGCAAACAAGCGGATCAAAGAGCTTGAAAAGAAAAACCGTGAGCTTGAAGAGCTTAATGAATTTCTGGAGGAAGCATCCGTTTTTTTCGCCGCGAACCGTCGGAAGTCAGGAAAGAAGAACGGTTAAAGTTCATTTTCAAAAAGACTGATGACGGTAGGATCACAGGAAGGATCAGTTTTTACTGCAAGGCTTTGGAGTTTACAAGACAAGCATTTTACGATCATCTCAGCCATAAAAACGCCCCCTGGAAGTATCAGGTGCTTGCAGATGAAATGATGAAGATCCACGAAGAAGACCAATTTGATCTGATGCCGCTGGGGATAGCTATTGAAGATAATATGAGAGTTTCGCTCTGCTGCCATACTCTTGAAAACGCAAACAAATTATATCCTGATATAAAAGGCTGTATCATCCACTCGGACAGAGGCAGTCAGTATACAAGCGAAGAGTACCAAGCTGCTGTAAAGAAATATGGGATCATTCAAAGCATGAACAGTGTCGGCGGAAGATGTCATGATAATGCACGCTGTGAAAGTATGTGGGGAATCTGCACCGCCAACGGCGGTCTGCCTCCGGCAGACCGAAGAAAGCTCTACTATAATCATATCTTTCTCGCTGCATAATTCTTGTTCGAATAAAATGTGTCAAGTGATATTGACAAAACCATATCGGCATAGGCTGTCAGACTTGATGAACCTATCAACATAATGCTTGCTGCAATGGGAATTATTTTTTTGAATCATTTTGAAAAACTCCTTTCATGTTTTAATATTGGGTATAATATGAAAGGATTGATTTCTATGTACTACAACGAAAAACGAAAAGCGATTACGGCAAAGTATGTGAAAACACACCTTGATGACATCAAGATTCGTGTTCCAAAGGGACAGCGTGAAAAACTGAAATCTATTGCTTCTGAAATGGGCATGAGTATGAATCAGATGTTTATTAAGGCTGTAGAGGAATATATTGAAAAGAACTATAAGCCGGAAGCGGAAAGTGAAACAGATTGACAAATCGGAATTTACAGGAAGTGTGACAAGAAAGCCAAAACGGTATACTGGGAAAAGATTAAGAAAAAAATAAAGAGCTGGTTTTAATTGTAAAACTTATGGGGAACTAACATCAGCTTATTGACATAAAAGTATAATAATAGTTGAGTAATTGTTCAACTATTATTATTTGGAGGTGAATATATGTCAAAAACGTCTTATATTTGTAATTGCGATGTAATTCATGAGGATATTGTGAATGATGTGAAATCCAAGATGCAGCCAAAAGATGATTATATCCAGTTGGCTTCTTTGTTTAAGCTATTTGGAGATGGAACTAGAGTACAAATCTTACACGCTCTGGAACAGAGTGAGATGTGTGTATGTGATCTTGCTGTGCTACTGGGGGTAACGAAATCCGCAATCTCACACCAGTTAAAGGCATTGCGTCTTGCGAATTTGGTAAAATTCCGTAGAGAAGCGCAGATAGTTTACTATTCTCTGGCAGATGATCATGTGAAAGAGATTATTGATAAGGGATTTGAGCATCTATGGCAGAAATAATACTTTTAGCGTTATAGTTGAGCAATTGAGCAACTAAATAAATTACAAGGAGGTCATTATGAAACGAATATTTTTATTAAAAGGGTTGGACTGTCCGAACTGCTCCGCAAAAATTGAAAAAGAAGTCGGAGAATTGGATGGAGTACAATCCTCAGTTGTAAATTTGATGAAGCAGACGCTGACAATCAATGATGCTCCTGTCCTTGCTCGTGCGGATGTTGGTATCGCAATGGGTGGTCTTGGTTCAGATGCGGCCATTGAAGCTGCGGATGTGGTTCTGATGACAGATGAACCATCTAAGCTGGTGGATGCGATTGATGTGGCAAAAGCGACAAAGCAAATTGTCATGCAGAATATAGTGATTGCCCTTGGAATTAAGAGTGTGTTCCTGATCCTTGGTGCTCTGGGTATAGCTGGAATGTGGGAAGCTGTATTTGGTGATGTAGGCGTTACCATAATTGCCGTCTTGAACGCAATGAGGATTTTGAAAAAATAAGAAACGAGGTGGCAATGTGAAACGGAAATTGATTCTGTTAGCAGTTACAATTGTTTTTCTTGCAGGTTTCGGTGCACTTTTGCACTCACCGCCCTCTATGATTGATGCAGTCACAGGAGCAACACCGAAGTCAAAAAAGGCGGCTCAAGCCTCCGCACAGTTGGAAGGCTCTTATGTTCTTGGTTTTAATATGATGTCAGATGGTCTCGACAACGAGAACACCCGGAATAAATTAAAAGAATTGGCACTGAACGATTCGGAAACAAATGAAACAGATCTCATGAAAACGGACATTAGTTTTCGGTTATATGTATCTGAGACGGATTATCCGCTTGTCAGTTATGCTAAGAAACTCTGTGACAGGTTGAAACAGGCCGGTTTTTTCGTAGATCTGAAAGAGTACAGTAACACAATGATGCTATCAAGAGTGGTAAGTGGAAAGTATGATGTATTCCTGGCATCGGATGATTTTATTGACGTTACAACGCTAACACAGATGGACTATATGATCATGGACAGCGAAGAAATGAGGTGAGCGGGAATTTATGAGAAAATGGAATACGATTTTGTCTGTTTTAATGCTTCTCATTTTTATGATTCATGGAATCATGGGCAGCTTTATGCTGAACGGAGTTGGAAGTAGTGCAGGGAAACTTCTTGCATGGATTGGTGTTGGTATTCTTGTTGTGCATACGGTGATTGGTGTCATCCTGACAGTTCAGAGTTTACAGACAGCGAAGCAATCAGGAAAAATGTATCTGAAACAAAACGTCATATTTTGGGCGAGACGAGCCAGTGGGATGGCAATACTGATTCTGCTGTTATTCCATATTGGCTTGTTTGGAAAGGTGCAGAATGGAACATATATTTTGTTCCCTTTTACAACTGTAAAGATGGTAACTCAGCTTTTATTCGTAGCGGCAATCTTTGTTCATATTTTTATCAATATCCGCCCATTGCTTGTATCACTGGGAATCATCAGTTATAAAGAACGAAGGAGTGATATTTATTTGATCCTTTCGGTGCTTCTTCTTTTTATAGCGGGAGCGGTTATTTTATATTATATTGGGTGGCAATATCTATGAGTAAAACAATTATTATTATAGGTGCTGGACTGGCAGGACTTTCAGCGGCTTTGCAGGCAGCGGAAAATGGATGCAATGTAAAACTGGTTTCCTCCCTTCCGTCAGAGCGGGCACAGTCTGTTATGGCGGAGGGCGGTATCAACGCAGCTTTGAATACAAAAGATGAAAACGACAGTCCCGAAGAACATTTTACAGATACAATAAAGGCGGCATGTGGTCTGGCAGATCCAAATGCAGTTTGGGGAATGACACAGGCAGCACCGGAGCTGGTGCACTGGCTGCTAAAACTTGGAGTTAAATTTAACATGAGTGGCCATGATGATGTGGATCTGCGGAATTTTGGCGGGCAGAAAAAGAAACGGACTGCTTTTGCACAGAGCGATACCGGGAAGCAGATCATGACAGCTATGATAGACGCTGTTCGCAGGAAAGAAGCATCTGGTATGGTAGAACGGTTCAGCCATCATTCTTTCCTAACACTTCGTCTGTGTGGCAATATTTGTTGTGGCTGCGTAATCAGGGATGAATACAGTCAGGAGACTGTGGAATTACCGGGGGATGCGGTTATTGTTGCCACCGGTGGTATGCACGGATTGTTTGGAAATACAACGGGTTCGCTGAGCAATACAGGAGAAGTCACCGCAGAATTGTTCCGGCTTGGTGTTCCTCTGGCAAATGGCGAGATGATCCAGTATCATCCGACAACTGTGAAATGTGGTGGAAAACGCATGCTCATCAGCGAGGCGGCCAGAGGGGAAGGTGGCAGGTTGTTTGCCACGAAAGATGGAAAACGATGGTATTTCATGGAGGAAAAATACCCGGAGCTTGGAAATCTGATGCCACGAGATATTACCGCCAGAGAGATATGGAATGTCAGCCATGAATCAGAGGTATTTCTTGACATGACGGAAATATCGGAGGAGATTATTTCAAATAAGCTATCTGGTCTGGCAGACGATTGTATGACCTATCTGCATAAAGATATACGAAAGGAACCGGTGTCTGTTTTACCGGGAATTCACTATTTTATGGGAGGCATTCTGGTGGATGAGCAGCACAGAACGCCGATTCAGAATCTTTGCGCTGCCGGAGAATGCTGTGCCCAATATCATGGTGCCAACCGTCTTGGTGGAAATTCTCTGTTAGGAGCGTTATACGGAGGACGTGTTGCGGCAAAATCAGCATGCGAACAGGCAGATGTGGTAGATCTATCTTGTGCGACACAGATAGATTTTCCACCAGCGTCTCAAATTTCAGAAATAAAGCAATTAAACAAAGTGATGCAGGAGACTATGGGCGTTGTCAGAAATGAGAATACGTTGTTAAATGGGATTCAAACGGTACAAGCGCTGACAGGAAATCTTCCATTGCTTGGCATGGCAGTTCTAAAGAGTGCTCTTGCAAGAAAAGAAAGCCGTGGTGCACACTGGCGGGAGGATTATCCGAAGAGCAATGACGATGATTACCTTAAAACAACGGTAGCCAGATTTGATGGAAAGCAGATACAGATTTCCTTTGTACCTGTTCCAGAAAGGCGGTGATTCACTTGGTATATAAAATAAGAATCAGGCGGCAGGAGAGTCAGAAATCAGACAGTTATTGGCAGGAATTTGAGTATGACGGAAGCAAAAACAGCTCTGTTGCCACTGTTCTAAAGGAATTGAACAGTAGAACCCCTTTGAAAGATAACTCAGGAAACATAGTTACTCCCATCAGCTGGGAATGTAGCTGTATGGTGCGAAAATGTGGGGCTTGCGCCATGCTGATTAACGAACGTCCGAGGTTGGCATGCTCTACATTTCTACATACGTTAAAAGGTTCTACAATCATCTTGGAACCTTTAAGCAAATTTCCGCTTGTAAGAGATTTGATCGTTGACCGGTCAAATCTGTTTGAAAATTTGAAAAAACTGAACCTTTGGCTTGAAAGTGAAGCTTATATGAATCCGTGGACACATGAACCGAGATACCAGTCGGCACGCTGTCTGATGTGTGGCTGCTGCCTTGAAGTGTGTCCTAACTTCTCTGCAAATGGGACTTTCGCAGGCACTGTTGCTGCAGTCAACGCATTTCGGATTCTGAATGAAGAACAGGAAAGCACTCATTTGAATGAGATTTCTGCTGAATATAAGAAGAGATTTTTTGAAGGATGCGGGAAGTCGTTATCTTGTCATGATATTTGTCCGATTGGTCTGCCTGTGGAAGAACTGCTTGTAAGGTCGAATGCAGCGGCTGTTTGGGGCAAATAAAATGGATGATAAAAGCTATAATGAATGTATGAAGAGAATCAAAAACTTAAGACATGGATCACACCGGATCTTGCGACGGAGTATCTCGCAGGAGCCGTGCTTCTCGGAGCAGCTCCATGTACCGCTATGGTATTTGTCTGGAGTACGCTGACAAAGGGAAATCCAGCTTATACAGTAGTTCAGGTGGCATCAAATGACATTATTATATTATTTGCATTTGTACCGATTGTGAAATTTCTGCTTGGTGTTTCTAATGTTAGTGTTCCGTTTCAGACGTTATTTATGAGTGTGGTTCTATTTGTAGTAATACCACTTGCAGCCGGAATCATAACAAGGCTGCTGGTGGTCAGAAAGAAAGGTACGGAATACTTTGAGCAGACTTTTCTGCATAAATTTGATTCCGCAACAACAGTGGGACTTTTGCTCACGCTGATACTGATTTTTATGTTTCAGGGCGAGGTGGTGCTGGACAATCCACTGCACATTATATTGATTGCAGTTCCGCTGATCATTCAGACATTCTTTATATTCTTTCTGGCATTTGGAGTATGCAGAATTATCAGACTTCCGTATGATATTGCAGCCCCGGCTGGAATGATTGGTGCATCGAATTTCTTTGAGTTAGCTGTTGCAGTCGCTGTAGCTTTATTTGGTACATCAAGTCCAGCGGCACTGGCAACTACAGTAGGTGTATTAACAGAAGTCCCGGTAATGCTTACTCTTGTGAAGATTGCAAACAAATTAAAGGAGAAGTTCAAGTATGAATAAGAAAAAAGTTGCTTTTATATGCGTTCATAATTCATGCAGAAGCCAGATTGCAGAAGCTTTGGGAAAACATCTGGCTTCGGATGTATTTGAAAGTTATTCGGCAGGGACAGAAACGAAACTACAGATTAATCAGGATGCAGTCCGGATTATGAAAGAATTGTATGGAATTGATATGGAAGCAGAAGGACAATATAGTAAGCTGATTGATGAGATACCAGTACCGGATATTGCAATTTCAATGGGTTGTAATGTGGGATGTCCGTTTATCGAAAGACCGTTTGATGATAATTGGGGACTTGAAGATCCAACCGGAAAGAGTGACGAAGAGTTTAAGAAGGTTATTGATGAGATAAGGATGCAAATTTTTATATTGAAACAACGATTGGATGAATTTGAAGAAAACTAAAGAAGTTGAGAAATTGCAGTTTGTCGAACGGATGAGATACAAAAAACATATAAGAATAATCAACAAGGCAGGTGGTTTTATAACAAGACTGTCTGCCTTCTTTTATGCCAGCAGAGGCTATTTCAAAGGGGCATCCAAAAGACATACAATATATAGGCTCAAATGGCGAAAGTGCCCATTTGGGCCTATTATTGCATGAATTCATATGTTACATCCAGGGCAAGATCCACCCGTGTATTACAGTATTGTCATTTTGACAATTTTGTATTACTTA